>ERZ808046.154-NODE-154-length-88076-cov-7.878340_pt1 | contig 88076 bp, 66 predicted proteins | sample MGYA00380196_ERZ808046 | MGnify/ENA primary metagenome ERZ808046 (study PRJEB31490, sample SAMN06133421) | mouse gut metagenome | isolation source: Z6_2 | host: mice | place: China: Chengdu | collected 2015-05 ... | reverse complement strand
GTTAAGATAAAAGACCTGCTGAGCGGGTTTTTTACTGCCCGTTTCCAGGAGGGGGAGAAGCAGGTTTCCGAGAGCATGTATACGCACTTTGCGGCTGCGTCGGCTGCGGAGAAGCAGATCGTGAAACTGGCTAACCTGAGCGGGCTTATCGCGAACGCCAGCGTGACGCTTTCACAGTTTTCCGGTCTGTTTGCTGCCTTTTATCTTATGCGTCTGGGGAAGATCGACTTCCCGCAGTTCGTATTGATCTTTCAGCTGGGGATGATAGTCAGTGAGCCGGTGATCAGTTTGATCAATGCGGTGATCTCTGTCCGGTCTTCGCGTCCCTATATTGAGAACACGGAGAAGATTCTGGCAGGATATAAATGCCGGGAGGATTTCCGTCTGGACAAGGTGTGCAGTATAAGACTTGACGATGTATCGTTTGTTTATCCTGAAAAGCAGCGCAGTGTTCTGGATCACTTCAATTATTGCTTTGAGCAGGGCAGGAAATATCTGATCGTTGGGGAAAGCGGCAGCGGCAAGACCACCCTGATCAAACTTTTGCTGGGGACGCTGCATCCAAGTTCCGGACATATATATTACGACAGGATCGACCAGCAGGAGCTTTCTCCTTCTGAAATCTACCATCATTCGGCAGTGGTGCCGCAGCAGGTCTATATTTTCGACGATACGATCAGGCGTAATCTTGATCTGAAGGGGAACTGTACGGATGAAGAACTGCTTGCTGTTATCAGCAAAGTAAAGCTGGATAAGTTTTTTGCCGCAAACGGCTATACGCTGGATACCAGGATCAGCAACGAAACCCTGCAGGTTTCTGGAGGGGAAAAGGCCCGGATCGGCCTGGCCAGAAGTTTGACGCTTCCAAAGAGTATTGTCATTTATGACGAGGTGCTTTCCGGGCTCGACCCGCAGAATGCGGAACTGATCGAAGACCTGCTGCTTGCGGACGACAAGCGGATCGTGATCCATATCGCGCATAATTCATCGCCCGGCTACCAGGACAGATATGACGCGGTTGTGCGGCTTGCGATCCGAAATGAGGAGACTTCTCCTGCCGTCCGGTGAGCGAAGCCTTTGCTGCCTTAAATTTCTTTCTGCCGGCCGGTTCTTCTTTCTTATACAGAGGAAGTGTTCATGGAAATTTTATGTGAGGTACGTTGTAATGAACAGCGGCTTCGTGATATAATTTAGACATACAAAGGAGCACATATGAAGGCAGCAAAGATACAATGGCACCCGGGCTTTGTGGCGGCGATGAACCTGGAGTTTGCGAAGAACAGGCAGTGTGTTATTTCCAACGCAGATCATCGTTACAAGGGAACTGGATGATATATCCCATATCTGGCTTGGATCTCTGTCGGAACGGATGGAGAAGGAGAAGATGGTCAGATTGATAGAAAGCACTGAGAAACTGACGGGAAAAGCGGAAAAAGAGTTCGCGGATTCGGTTTTGGAAGTAAGCATTGGAGCAAACGTGCAGGTCATAGAAGAATTGATGGGAGATGGTAGAATGTGTCAGGCATTGCTGGAAATTATGGAGCCGCACCTGCAGCGCAGGGAAAAAGAGGGATTGGAAGAAGGTATCAAAGAAGGCATTAAACGGGGGATCAACGGCGCGATAGATACTTTGAGAGCTTTTGGTCATGGAGATCCGGAAATAAAGAATGCGATCATGCAAAGGTATGTCCTTTCGGAAGAAGAGGCGGAAGCGTATTTAAACGGAAAGGTATGAAAAGACAAACTGACTGAAAGCGGACTGAAACGCATAGGGCAGCATGCATAAGCCAGGAATCAGAAAACAGGTTCCTGGTGTTATTTTTTGCTTTCAAAAAACAGAGAACTATTTTACAGCAAGATGTGGTATATTGTTATCAGGGAAGCAAAAGGCGTTTGATTCGGTTTTTCAGAAAAGAGGTATAAGATGGAAGGAAAACTTAAGCTGCCCATGGGTATAGAAGATTTTGAAGAAATACGCACAATGGGGTATTACTATGCCGATAAAACGGGGCTTATCAGGACGCTTCTGGATAATCTCGGGAAAGTGAACCTGTTTACGAGGCCAAGGCGTTTTGGGAAAACTCTGAATATGAGTATGCTAAAGTGTTTCTTTGAAACCGGCAGTGACCGTACCATCTTTGATGGTCTGGAAATTGCCGGTGATACGGAACTCTGCGACAGATACTTAGGAAAATTTCCTGTTATCTCGCTGAGCTTAAAAAGTGCGGAGGGGAGAACTTTTGATAAAACAAGGAAAAAATTACAATCTATCATAGGAAATGAAGCGGTCAGATTTTCATTTCTTTTAGATAGTGACAGATTGAATGATACGGAGCGGCAGCAGTACGCAAAACTGATAGAGCTGGATGACGTGGGAGAGTTTGCGATGGCTGGCGAGATGCTGGAAAACAGTCTGCTGATGTTATCCCGCTTTTTGCAAAAACATTATGGTCAAAAGACGATCATTTTGATTGATGAGTATGATGTTCCGCTGGATAAGGCTTACCAGTCAGGTTACTATGATACTATGGTAGATTATATCAGAACGTTGTTTGGTCAGGCACTGAAAACGAACAGCAGTCTGTATTTTGCAGTTCTTACCGGGTGTCTTAGAATATCAAAGGAAAGTATATTTACCGGATTGAATAACTTTAATGAGTATACAGTAAAAGATGTGCAGTATAATGAATATTTCGGTTTTACGGATGCCGATGTGAGAAATATGCTTGCCTGTTATGGATTTACGGATAAATATGATATCGTAAAGGAGTGGTATGACGGGTATCGGTTTGGAAGTCTTGGTATTTACTGCCCATGGGATGTGGTAAGCTACTGCCATGCCTTGAAGATGAATCCTTTTGCCGTGCCGCAGAATTATTGGGTAAATACAAGCAGCAATAATATTGTCAGGAGATTTATTGAGAAAGCAAAAACTTCTACCAGGAATGAAATTGAGCAGCTGCTCAACGGAGGCAGTGTCAAAAAGAAGATCCGGCAGGAATTGACCTACAAGGATTTGGACTCTAAAATGGACAATCTATGGAGTTTTTTGTATACAACGGGGTATTTGACACAGCAGGGGGAAGATGAGAATGGACTGACAGAACTCATTATTCCAAACCGGGAGATACATTGGATCTATGCGGAGCAGATTCGGGACTGGTTTGAAGCGGAAACCTTAAAAGACAGTCAGAAGCTGGCAGATTTTTGCAGTGCCTTTGTGGAAAACGATGCAGCGGCCATCGAGAAAGGCTTTAATGAATACCTGCGGAAAATCATCAGTATTCGTGATACAAATACGAAAAAAGAAATGAAAGAAAATTTTTATCATGGCATTCTGCTTGGACTGCTGGGAAGTATGGATGGCTGGGATGTCAGATCGAATGCAGAGTCGGGTGAGGGATACAGCGATATCAGCATTGAGGTAGAGGCCAGGGAAATCGGAATCATTATAGAACTGAAGTATGCTGAAAACGCGACATTTGATGAGAGCTGCAGGAGCGCACTGCAGCAGATCAAAGACAGGAATTATGCAGAGACATTGCTTGACGATGGAATGAGAACGATCCATAGCTATGGGATTGCGTGTTACAAAAAGCGTTGCAGGGTTCTTTCGGATTGACACAGAAGGAAGAGGTATTTTGCTTAATATCTTGCTGTTATAACTGTCTTGCCGCAGCATAAGACGGATGCCATCTTTCGGGTGTTCAATACTGACCGCTATGATGACCGGGATGTGGTTTTAACAAACCTTTTGGAAAGTTATGACAGACTCATGGCATTTGGGAAAAAGCATTTGAATGACACTTTTCACTTGGATGGTATTCAGAGCGTAAGCGCAAGGGATAATATCCTACGTGAGATTGTTTCTAATCTTTTGGCGCATCGAGATTTTTCCAATGCTTATGTAGCGAAATTGATCATTGAGAAAAACTGTATTTATACGGAAAATGCAAACCTTTCCCATGGGCACGGGGTTCTGAACCTTGCTACTTTTGAACCGTTTTCTAAGAATCCGCCAATATCAAAGGTTTTTCGAGAAATCGGTTTGGCGGACGAACTTGGCTCTGGCATGCGAAATACCTATAAATATACTAAGATGTATTCTGGTGGAGAGCCGCAGTTTATTGAGGGTGATGTATTTCGTATCACGATTCCGCTTTCGGAAGCTGCGTCTGTTACGGTTGGACCTGAACTGTCTGATGTCATAAATGGAACAAGAAATGAAACAAGAAATGGAACAAGAAATGAAACAAAAAATGGAACAAGAAAGCTTTCCAAAACGGAGGAAAACATTCTGGCAGAAATACGAAAAAATCCGTATGTCACTAAGAGAGAGATATGTGAGCTGCTTGGAGTTGGGAAGAGTACTGTAGCCCGTGCGACAAAGAAGTTAAAAGACCATGGAATCATTGTGCGGGTTGGATCGACTAAAGCGGGTTACTGGAAATATTGAGCAGGGAGGCAGCGGCATTTTGTTTGACAGGATGAGAACATTATTTCATAAAAATACAGAATCGCAGGAGGGCAGCATGTATATTATCGCAGGCTTGGGGAATCCGGACAGGAAATATCAGAATACGAGGCACAATATCGGATTTGAAGTGATAGATGCGATCGCCGGGAAGAATCAGATCACGGTAGGTGAGCGCAGGCATAAGGCCATCATCGGCAGGGGGTATGTGGGCGGCCGGAAAGCTGTGCTGGTCAAGCCCCAGACTTACATGAATTTGAGTGGTGAAAGCATAAGACAGGTCATAGACTTTTATAAGGTGGATGAGAAGAGTGAGCTGATCGTGATCGCGGACGATGTCAGTCTGGAGCCGGGGCAGATCCGCATTCGCAGGAAAGGGAGCGCCGGCGGCCATAACGGACTTAAGAATATCATTCTGCACCTGGGGCATGATGAGTTCTGTCGGGTGAAGATGGGTGTGGGCGAGAAACCTGACGGATATGATCTGGCGGACTATGTGCTGGGGCATTTTTCGGATAAAGAGCGGGAGGTCATGGATGAGAGCATCGCGCGGGCGGCGGAGGCCGTGGAAGTGATGATAGCGGACGGGGCGGATGCGGCCATGAATCAGTTTAATAAGAAGAATCGTTGACGACAATCAGAAAGAAGGATATTGATTAAGCGGAGGTAAGATGTGAGGGCTTTACTGGCTCCCCTGGAAGAACTGGGAGAATATGAAGAGATCAAGAAAATGCTTGTGAGTAAGCAGGCCTGCGTGGCGCTCAGCGGGTGTGTGGATTCTCAGAAGCTGCATATGGTCTATGGGATTGGCGATGGTTTTCGGAATAAGATCATCGTTACTTTTAATGATTTGCGGGCAAAGGAGCTGTACGAGGACTATAAATTTTATGACAGGAATGTGATGTTGTATCCGGCCAAGGATCTGATCTTTTTTCAGGCGGATATCCACGGCAACCAGCTGACGATGGAGCGGATCCGCTGTCTGCGCAGGCTGATGGAAGGCCGGCCGACGACGGTGATCACCACCTATGATGCGCTGATGGCGCCGCAGATCCCGATGGAATCCTGGCGGCAGCATGTGATCCGCATTGACAGGCAGAGTGTTCTGGCGGAGGAAGAGCTGGCCACACAGCTTGTGGAACTGGGTTATGAGAAAAATTATCAGGTGGAGGCGCCGGGGCAGTTCAGCATCCGGGGCGGTATCGTTGATATCTTCGATCTGACGGAGGAGAACCCTTATCGGATCGAGCTGTGGGGAGAGGATGTGGAGTCCATCCGCAGCTTTGATATTTTAAGCCAGCGTTCCATTGAGAAGCTGGAATCGGTCACCATCTTTCCGGCCACGGAGCTGATCCTGACGGATGAGGAACTGCGAAGCGGCCTGAAAAAGATCGAGACGGAGTGCAGGGCTCACGCCGACCGCCTCAGAAAAGAGATGAAGACGGAGGAGGCCCACCGGATCGAGACGCAGATCAGGGAGCTGGAGGAACAGCTGCTGGAGCTGGGATTGTCCCGGGGCGCGGTGAATCTGGAAAGCTATGTGCACTATTTTTATCCGGCGCTGTCTGATTTCCTGGACTGTATCGACAATTTTTCCGCAGGAACGACGGGGCGGGGCGGCAGCTGTGTGTTTGTGGAGGAACCGCTGCGGGTAAAGGAACATGCTTCGGCGGTGGAGCTGGAGTTTCGGGAGAGCATGATGCATCGTCTGGAAAAGGGCTATATCCTGCCCGGGCAGATGAACATCCTGTACAGCGCGGAGGAGACGGCGGCCAGAATCGCCAGAGGCCGGGTGGTGACGCTTTCCATGATGGACGGGAAAAACCCGTTGTTCAAGGCGGACCGGAAATTTGATATCCAGACAAGAAGTCTGTCTTCCTATAATAACAGTTTTGAGGCATTGGTGAGAGACCTGGCCGGTTATAAGAAAAAGGGTTACCGCATCCTGCTGCTTTCCGGTTCCAGAACCCGGGCAAAGCGGCTGGCGGAGGATCTGCAGGAGCAGGAGATCAGCGCCTTTTATACGGAGGATCCCATGCGGGAGGTGCAGCCCGGGGAAGTGATGACTTACTACGGCCGGGTGCTGAAAGGATTCGAGTATCCGCTGCTGAAATTCATCGTGATCTCGGAGAGCGATATCTTCGGCGCGGAGAAGAAGAAAAAGAAGAAGAAAAAAGTCTACCAGGGCCAGAAGATCAATGATTTCAATGAGCTGCGGGTAGGGGATTACGTGGTGCATGAGAGCCATGGCCTCGGCGTCTATCAGGGGATAGAGAAGGTGGAGGTCGATAAGATCGTTAAGGATTATATGAAGATATCCTACCGGGACGGCGGCATCCTCTATGTGCTGGCCACGGGGCTTGACGTGATCCAGAAATATGCTTCCGCGGAGGCGGGAACGAAGCCGAAGTTAAATAAGCTGGGCACCCAGGAATGGAACAAGACCAAGTCGAAGGTGCGCAGCGCGGTGGACGAGATCGCACAGGATCTGGTGGAGCTGTATGCGACAAGGCAGCAGAGCGAGGGCTTCCAGTACGGCAAAGATACGGTCTGGCAGCGGGAATTTGAAGAGATGTTCCCCTTCGAGGAGACGGAGGACCAGATCAGCGCGATCATGGCCACCAAGGAGGATATGGAGAGCAGCAGGATTATGGATCGTCTGATCTGCGGCGATGTGGGGTACGGCAAGACGGAGATCGCCATCCGGGCGGCCTTCAAGGCGGTGCAGGAGAACAAGCAGGTAGTCTATCTGGTGCCCACGACCATTCTGGCGCAGCAGCATTATAATACGTTTGTGCAGCGGATGAAAGATTTTCCGGTGCGGATCGATCTGCTGTCCCGGTTCCGCACGGCGGCAGAGCAGAAGAAGACGATCACGGACTTGAAAAAGGGCATGGTGGATATTGTCATCGGTACGCACCGGGTGCTGTCCGCAGATGTGGAGTACAAAGATCTGGGGCTTTTGATCATCGACGAGGAGCAGCGCTTCGGGGTAGCCCACAAGGAAAAGATCAAGAAGTTAAAGGAAAATGTGGACGTGCTGACGTTAACGGCCACGCCGATCCCGCGGACGCTGCATATGAGCCTGATCGGGATCCGGGATATGAGCGTGCTGGAGGAGGCGCCGGGGGACAGGCAGCCCATCCAGACTTTTGTCTGCGAATACAATGAGGAACTGGTGCGGGAGGCGATCGTCAGGGAGCTTTCCAGAGAAGGACAGGTCTACTATGTCTATAACAGGGTCAACAACATCGCGGATGTGGCGGCCATGATCCAGAAGCTGGTGCCGGAGGCCAACGTGAGCTTTGCGCACGGCAGGATGAAGGAGAATGAACTGGAGCGCATCATGTATGACTTTATCGACGGGGAGATTGACGTGCTTGTGTCCACGACGATCATCGAGACGGGGCTGGACATCTCCAATGTGAATACGATGATCATCCACGATTCGGATCAGATGGGGCTTTCCCAGCTGTACCAGCTGCGCGGCCGGGTGGGGCGTTCCAACCGGACGGCGTATGCATTTTTAATGTATAAAAGAAACAAAATGCTCAAGGAGATCGCGGAGAAAAGACTGGGAGCGATCAAGGAATTTACGGAGCTTGGCAGCGGCTTTAAGATTGCCATGCGCGACCTGGAGATCCGGGGAGCGGGAAATCTGCTTGGCGCAAAGCAGCACGGCCACATGCAGGCGGTAGGGTATGACTTGTACTGCAAGATGCTGAATGAGGCGGTGAAGAATCTCAAGGGGATTTCCACGATCGAAGATTTCAATACGAGTATCGATCTGGAGGCGGACGCCTATATCCCGGCCACGTACATTGTCAATGAAGTGCAGAAGCTGGACATCTATAAGCGGATCGCGGGGATCGAGAACGAGAAGGAATGCGACGACATGCGGGAGGAACTGCTGGATCGTTTCGGAGAGATACCGAAATCGGCGGAGAACCTGCTGCGGATTGCGTTGATCCGTTCTCACGCCCATAAGCTGTACATGCCGGAAGTGAAGGGGAAGGACGAGACGATCCGCTTTCAGCTGCGGCCGGACGCCCGCATCCGGGTGGAGAATATTCCCCGCCTGCTGCAGGCCTACGAAGGCAGGCTCACGTTCGAGCCTAAGGGTGTGCCGATGTTTCGGATGCGGTATAAGAAGTGCGGCGTGATCGAGAAGGATGAGGCGCTGCTGCTGGGGCTGACGGAGGCGGTGCTTCGGGATATGGAGGAGCTGCTGCTGTAGCAGGGGATAAGAAAGGACAGAGGACAGATGATTTATTTGGATAACGCGGCCACCACCAGGACGGCGCCTGAGGTGGTGGAGACTATGCTGCCTTATTTTACGGAATATTATGGAAATGCGGGCAGTATATACGGCCTTGCGGGTGAGAGCAGGAAGGCACTTCTGCGGGCCAGAGAGACGATCGCCGGGACGCTGGGGGCCGAGGCGAATGAGATCTATTTTACGGCGGGCGGATCGGAGTCGGATAACTGGGCGCTGAAGGCGGTGTTCGAGGCGTGGCAGGATAAGGGCAGGCATATTATCACCTCGCGGATCGAGCATCATGCGGTGCTGCACACGTGTGAATATCTGGAAAAAATGGGAGCCAGGGTCACTTATCTGGATGTGGATTCCGAAGGGCTGGTGGATCCCGGACAGCTTGAACGGGCGATCCGGCCGGATACGATCCTGCTCTCCGTGATGGCGGCAAACAACGAGGTGGGGACGATCCAGCCGGTGAAGGAGATCGGGGAGATTGCGGCTGCGCATGGTATTTTGTTCCACACTGATGCGGTGCAGGCGTATGGGCATCTGCCGTTGGCGGTCCAAGAGTGCCATATCGACCTGCTTTCGGCCAGTGCGCACAAATTTAACGGGCCGAAGGGCGCGGGGTTTCTTTATGTGGGGAAAAAGGCGGGAATCCGTTCCTTTATCCACGGCGGACAGCAGGAGAGAGGCCGGCGTGCCGGCACGGAGAATGTGCCCGGGATCGTGGGGATGGCCGCTGCAGTCAGACGGGCGCATGAGCATATGGAAGAGCGGGCGCAGAAGGAACGGATGCTGCGGGATTATCTGATCGGGCGGATAGAGGCGGAGATCCCGGATGTGGCGCTGAACGGCCATCGGACAAGGCGTCTGCCGAATAACGTGAATTTCAGTTTTGCGGACATGGAGGGAGAGACCATGCTGATCATGCTGGACATGGCGCAGATCTGTGCATCGGCAGGGTCGGCGTGTACCTCAGGCGCCGTGGATCCTTCGCATGTGCTGCTGGCGATGGGATTGTCCAAAGAACGGGCGCGGGGATCGCTGCGGCTTACGCTCAGTGAGGAAAATACGCGGGAAGAACTGGATACCGTAGTGGAGGAGCTGGCGCGGATCGTGGCGCGGGTCAGAGGGATGATGATAAGATAGATGATTCATGTACCTGATGCGGTTCGGGGTATTTGAGCAATTATTTGATAATATTGAAATTTTATTTATAGAGTCCGGATTAATGGACTCTATTTTTTGTATCCTTATTTCAGAGAAGAACAGAAGTTCGATTGCCGGAAGGGCAGGAGTGGAAAAGAGACGCCAAATGTCTGCAGGCAGCCACCCGGCTCGTTGTCTGCAGGAATAAAGAGAAAGGAAGAGGTAAGGATCATGAAGGGGTATACAGTGGAGAGCGGTTATATGGGATATGTTAACGGGGAGTATATGTTGTTTGCCAGCGAGACGGATTATGTGGATTACGTGGAGAATTGAATAGGCTTTACACTTTTTTACCAATCCGCTATAATAAAATCAACAGGTAGATATGGTAAACGAAATTTCTAATGTCGATAACCATAGTTGTTTAAAAAGGCGGTGAAACATGGAGGTATTACAGGAAATGAATAATGCTGAAATAATGCAGAGAGCCATGGATGATTTTAGAGAAGTGCAGGAATATATGGCAACCGCGAAGGAAGAAAACGCCACGAAGACTTATGCAAAATTGAAGAGGAAATATACTTCCCTGAAAGCATTGCTCAACAGTCTGGGTGTTAATATGACAGATATTGATGAAATAAAAGAATAACAATTACGTAAACAGTCAACCGGAAGGTGCAAGGTCTATTGAATTGTCGAGGGCTTTACACCTTTTTCATTTATCAAAAAGGAAGATAAGCAGGGATTGTCCCGCTGTTTTGCCATAATTTCTACGATTTTAATAATATGGGACAAAACATGATTGCCAAATAATGGGCGGGGGTATATGATAAATCATAGTGTGTTGGGTAAAATATAATTCAGGCATATGTTGCGGCAGGCCGGCGGAGTGCATAGACTAAATAGAAGTATATGGATCGCGGCGGTCCGGTTCTATTCCCTGCGGTGACAGTCCATAATATACGAGATGTTTGGAGAAAGACTTGGTTAAGAAGATTGATTCGATAGCGGTAAATTATATAGATGAAGGGGAAGGCGATATCATTCTGCTGCTGCACGGGTGGGGGGCCAACATTACCCTGTATGCAGGTATGATCGGTGTTTTGGCACGGCATCACCGGGTGATCGCGCTGGATATGCCGGGGTTTGGGAAGACGCCGGAGCCGCCGGAACCGTGGTGCGTGGATGACTATGTGAATTTTGTGGTGCGGTTTATGGCATCGTTCAGGGCGTCGAAGATCAGTATTGTGGTGCATTCTTTCGGCGGCCGGGTATTCTTTAAGATGAATGCCAGAGAACGGCTGCCCTTTGCGATCGAGAAGGTAGTTCTGATCGACAGTGCAGGCATATTGCCGAAGAAGAGCTTTCGGCAGAAAGTGAGTCTGCGGTGTTACAAGATCGGGCGGGCGGTCATGAGTACGAAGGCGCTGCATTTTCTGTATCCTGATGCGGTGGAGGATATGCGGCGTAAGCGTGGTTCGGCGGATTACAACAATGCCACACCGACCATGCGGGCGACGCTTGTAAAGGTGGTCAATGAGGACCTGGAACCGCTGATGCATCTGGTGAAATGTCCTGCGCTCCTGATCTGGGGCGACCGGGATACGGCGACGCCGCTGTCGGATGCGAAGCGGATGGAAGAACTGATTCCGGATGCCGGGCTGGTGGTGTGTGAAGGTGCAGGGCATTTTTCCTTTGCGGAGCAGGCGCCGAAAGTGCATAGTGCGCTGGAAGCATTTTTCCATGTTACCCAATAATCTGTACTGGAAGTTCTTGTGTAAATGAGCAGTACGGAGTGCTGGCTGTCACGCAGGAACGTGGTCATAATGTTCTGATGAAAGAGGAAGAACGTGCTGTCAGCAGGTTTGCACGTTAATAACGCAATAGCGTAATACTGGAAATAGAAATAAGATCGGGCAGGAATCGTTATGGATTGGATATGGATGCTTATCTGGTTCGTCACCTATGCGGTGGGGGCCGTTTTATATGAGATTTATATTGTGCATATGTTTCAACAGAATTCATATAAGCCGAGGGAGTACCGGGAGTGGATGCAGGTGCGCAGCAACGTGGGCAGGCTGCTGGGAAAGAGCCTGTATGCGGTGATATCGCTTCCGTTGGTGCTTGTCGGGAATACAGGATGTTTGATCGCTGCCTGCGTGATGAATGCGATGACTATATTGGTCAATAAACCGCGGCAGGCAAAGAAACCGCTTGTATATACGATGCGTGTGCGGCGCATGCTTGTTACGACGACGGTGCTGTATGTAGTGGGGATGCTTTTGTCACTGGCGGCAGGCGCGTATCGGGAGCGGGTGTGCGGCGGGATCCTGCTGGCACTGTTTCTTGTGCAGCCCTTTTTGATCCTGTTGGTAAACTGGATCAACAGGCCGTTAGAGCAGGCCATCGACAGACATTATGTGGCGGATGCGGCCCGTATCCTGCGGGAGATGCCGAATCTGACGGTGATCGGCGTGACGGGCAGTTACGGCAAGACCAGTGTGAAATATTTCCTGAATACACTGCTGTCCAGCAGATTTAATGTGCTGCAGACACCGGGCAACTACAATACGACGCTGGGTGTGGTGAGGACGATCAGAGAGCAGATGAAGCCTTTTCATGAGATTTTTATCTGCGAGATGGGCGCCAGAGAAGTGGGGGATATCAAGGAGATCTGCGATCTGGTGCATCCGGACCACGGAATCATCACTTCTATCGGGCCGCAGCATCTGCAGAGCTTTCACACGATAGAGAACATCATCGGCACCAAGTTTGAGCTGGCGGATGCGGTGCCGGCAGAGGGCAGGGTATTCCTGAATTACGACAACGGTTATATTCGCGGACATAAGATTGATAAGAATGTGGTAAGCTATGGGACGACGGGCAGTGATATTGCTTACAGGGCCTATGATATAGCGGTATCGCCCAATGGCTCCACCTTTAAGATGCGGGACGAACAGGGCGGAGAGTATGAATTTCATACGAGACTGGTGGGCAACCACAATGTGCAGAATATCGCGGGCGCCATTGCTGTGGCGCATACGCTGGGCATTCCCATGGAGAAGCTGCGCTATCCGGTGAAGCAGCTGGAGAGTGTGCCGCACAGACTGCAGTTGAGCAGACAGGGGGGACGGATCCTGCTGGATGACAGCTACAATTCCAATAAGAACGGATTTATGGCGGCGCTGGATACGCTGGGAATGTTCAAAGAGCTGCGGATCTTGATGACGCCGGGCATGGTGGAACTGGGAGAGAAGCAGTACAGCGAGAATAAGGAAGTGGGCGTATATGCCGCAGATAAATGTGACTATGCGGTACTGGTGGGCAGGGAACAGACGAAGCCTATTCAGGACGGCCTGCTGGAGGCCGGCTTTGCGAGAAGCAGAATGATCGTGGTGGACAGTCTGCAGGAGGCGTTCCAGATGGTGAATGCGATCCCGGACGAGAGACAGAAGGTGGTATTGATCGAGAACGATCTGCCGGATAATTATGCGTGAGAAGACGTGTGGGTCCGGCGGGACAGTTGTAATTGATCGGTACAAACCGGTTTACAATGGTTTTAAAATAGTAGAAAGGCATGGTTCGATAACATGAAGATTCGAGTAGGCGTATTTTTTGGCGGTAAGAGTGTGGAGCATGAGGTGTCGGTCATCTCCGGCCTGCAGGCGTATAATTCTTTTAACAGGGATAAGTATGAACCGATTCCGATTTATATCACGAAGGATAATGAACTCTATACAGGCGAGGCGATCGCTGATATTGCGAACTACAGGAACATTCCTGTACTGCTGCAGAAGAGCATCCGGATTTTTATGATGTGTGAGCAGGGACAGGTGCAGCTGATCCGTTATCCGGTGAAGAAGATGGGCAATTCCGTGGTGGGGCAGATCGACGTGGCCTTTCCGGTGGTGCACGGCGCCAATGTAGAGGATGGTTCACTGCAGGGATTCTTACGTCACTACAATATTCCTTTCGTGGGGTGCGATGTGGCGGCTTCCGCGGTGACGATGGACAAATATGTGATGAAGACTGTGCTGAAAGACAATGACGTCCCGGTGCTGGATTGTGTGACGCTGAACGTGAAGGAATATGAGCGGGGAGAAGAGGCATCCTGGCACAGAGTAGAAGAGCGGATCGGATATCCTGTTATTGTGAAACCGGTCAACCTGGGTTCCAGCGTGGGAATCAAGGTGGCGAGGGATCGGGAGGAACTGCAGGACGCACTGGAGTACGCCTTCACCTTCGGCCCGCGGGTGCTGATCGAGCGTGCCATTATGAATCTGCGGGAGATCAACTGTGCGGTATTGGGAGATTACGAGGAAGCGTGGGCATCCGAGTGTGAAGAGCCGATCTCCAGCGATGAGATTTTAAGTTATGAGGATAAATATGTGGCCGGCGGCAAGGGCGGCTCGGAGGGAATGCGGACCGCGAGACGGGAACTGCCGGCGGATCTGACACCGGAGAAGCGGGAAGAGATCCGGCAGATGGCGGTGAAGACCTTCCAGGTGTTAAACTGTAACGGGGTATCGAGGATTGATTTCATGATCGATCGGGATACGGATCAGGTGTATGTCAACGAGATCAATCCGATTCCGGGATCGCTGGCCTTCTATCTGTGGGAAGCGCTTGATAAGCCTTATGCCGAGCTGTTGGATGATATGGTCGGTCTGGCGCTCAAGAGAGAGCGGGAGGAGAAGAACATGCTCACTTCTTTTGACAGTAATATTCTGCAGAGTGCGAACCTGTCCGGGGCGAAGGGTGTTAAGAAATAAAAATTTATAAAGGACAAAAGCGTATTATCATAGAAAAGTAAAATATAAAAGCGTTTTTGTGGTAGATTTATTTTCTATACGTAGCAAAAATAGACCAATTATATTTACGATTAAATAAATATAGAATAAAGTAAAGTATGTTTTGGAATTTCATAAAGGCGAATCTTTAGTATTGATATTAAGCGGGTGAAAGGGCAGCATATTTATAAAAAGGTATCGTTTAAATTTCCGAATTTGGATGCATATAATTTCCTTCTTTACAAATAATAGTAAAAACGTCGGCGGCTGTGAAGCGGCCGGCAGATTAAAATGCAGTGCAGCCATGAAATGTTATGGCGCTTGAGAGGATTTTACCATTACAATAAAAGATTGCAGAACGTCGTGCTGTATATCTTTGCTGTTATGAAAAAAACTATATTTTGTAAATTTGGAGGGATAAATGAATGAAAGCAACAGGCATTGTAAGACGAATAGATGATCTGGGAAGAATCGTAATTCCGAAGGAAATCCGCAGAACACTGCGGATCAGAGAAGCGGATCCGCTGGAGATCTTTACGGACAGGGAAGGTGAGATCATCCTGAAAAAGTATTCGCCGATCGGTGAGATGGGAACTTTTGCCAAGCAGTATGCGGAGAGTATGGCGCAGGTGTCCGGACATGTGGCGATGATCTCTGACAGAGACCAGTTTATCGCAGTGGCAGGCGGTATGAAGAACATGCTGGGCAAGTCGATCAGCAGGGAGCTGGAGGAGAAGATCGACCACAGAGAGAGCGTGGTAGCGGCTAAAGGTGACCGGAATTTCATCGAGGTGGGCAACGATCTGGAAGATGTGCATCACGAGGCCATCAGTCCGATCATCTGTGAGGGAGACGTGATCGGATCGGTGGTACTGCTGGAAACCGACCATAAGTCCAAGATGGGCGAGGTGGAGCAGAAGCTGATCCAGTCGGCAGCAGGGTTTTTGGGGCGGCAGATGGAGCAGTAAGAGCAGTAAGAAGCGGGAAACAAGACGGTGCACGGAACAGTAAAGTGCATCAGACAATAAAAAAGCATGTCTGAAGGTAAGCAGTAAAGGATTTTCAGACATGCTTTTTTATTGTTCTGCACAGGCAGGTTGTCCTGCGGATTTTTTTGTTACGGCAGATGTTTGTTTCAGGGCGCCGTCAGCTTCGTTTCCTTGTTGAACACGATCACGGCTTCGCGCATCTCATAGGGGCCCATCTCATAATAGCCTTCTGTCAGACGGTTCAGGCGCTGCGCACAGACTACCCGGTTGGCGCGCTTGGGCTGATCCGTGATAAAGGCGATACCGTCTTCGAAATATTCCTGATCCAGTTCCGGATCATCCAGTTCCTCATAATAAGGGTCGAAGAGATAGACATTATCTCCTTCGATCCCGGTCAAAAGAACATAATGGCTGACATCCAGAAAGAGCCGCAACAGTACGGCCCCGCCCTGCCGCAGGGCTTTGCCGATCCTGCTGTCACAGGATATGCAGACTTCTTCACCGGACAGAAATTCACAGGCAACGGGAAAGTTCTTCACCTGTCCGAACTGGTTGAGCCAGTTGCTTAAAAAAAGCATGGCGGAAGCGGAGGTGCCGCGTTTGCCGATTTCGCCGTTTTCATTGTATGAATCGAGACAATAGAGCATAATATATTTAATGATGTCAGGATAGATGACTTCCCGGTCGAACAGATACCGGATCGCGTTGGTCAGGGATACCGGGCCGCAGTCGTATTCACTGGATTGATAATTAAGCAGATTTTTCATCACGATTTCCTTATGTAAAATAATATATTCGTAGAAAATATACAGCGCATTGCTTTTTTTGTCAAGATTATGCTATACTAAGTCGATTGGGAAAAAATAGAAATGCAAAAATGACCAACGGAAATCTGTGTGGAAGCGTCACAGATACAAAGCACTTTGCAACAGAACGCTTCGAAAATGGAGGAGAGACTATGAAAAAAATCAAAGGAAGACTGTTAAGTCTGTTTCTGATCCTGGTCATGGCAGTATCTGTCGTGGCGTGCGGCGGTGCCGGCAGTGACGGAAACGGGGCGGATGCAGACAATCCGGCTGCAAATGACGCTGCTGCAGGGGACGCGGCAGGAGAGAATACGGCGGAGGGCGATGCCGCAGCAGACGGGGAAGGCGCCGGAGCGGGGCCGGCCGTGGCGGCAGAGGGTGAGAAGATCATTAATATCGGCGTGACGGACAGTCTGGGCGGGGTGAATCCTTTTGCCAATGACCAGACAGAGCTCAATAAGTATGCGACAGATCTGATGTTCCTGCCCCTGATGGAACTGGATAAGGACTTGAACTTCCAGCCGATGCTGGCGGATTCCATTACCACGGAGGACAACATTCATTTTACGGTGCATATCGACGATGCGGCGACCTGGTCTGACGGAACGCCGGTGACGGCTCAGGATGTGGAGTATTCGGTGCTGCGTTATGCAAGCCCGGTGGTGGCCAACACCACGTTGCTGCTCTATGCTTTCGAGGGAACCGATGATGCGACGGGCTTCGTGGAGGAAGGGGCTGCTTCCATGGCAGGCCTGACGGTGAAAGATGATAAGACGATCGAGTTTACGGCCAAATATCCGATGGCGCTGACGACGTTCCAGAACAGCTACGGAAGATATTTACATGTTCTGCCGAAGCATGTCATCGAGAAATTCAGTGAGGAAGAGCTGACTTCCGCCGACTGGTTCAATGCGCCGGATGTAGTCAGCGGGCCTTATATCCTGACGGGTTACGATCCCAACCATTATATTTCCTATACGGCCAACACGGCATACTGGAAAGGGCAGCCGAAGATCGACAAGCTGAATATCAAGATCGTGGACGGCAGCCAGGTTTACGCGGGACTGCAGTCGGGTGAGATCGACATCACACAGCATACGATGACGGCGATCCCGCAGGAGGACTACGACAGCATCGAGGCGCTTGAAAATGTGAAAGTGGTCTACGGATCCCCGGTGACCAATCAGTCTGCTTTTATCCAGACGGCGAATATTCCGGATGCGAAGGTGCGGCAGGCGCTTGTGTATGCCATTGACAGGCAGCAGCTGGTGGATCAGCTGTTAAAAGGTCACGGCGAAGTGATAGACGGATTCCTTTCCTCAGCGAGTCCTTTTTATGACGAAGGGATCACACCGATGGAATACAACCCCGAGAAGGCGAAGGAACTGCTTGAAGAGGCCGGATGGGATGGCTCCCAGACGCTGCGTTTCTATGTGAATTCGGGCGACAATACTTTTGTCAACGGAGCGCAGGTCATTGTGGCACAGTGGGCTGCAGTGGGAGTCAAAGCGGAGATCACCACGGTAGACCTGTCCACACTGATGACGGTGGCGGGTAGCACAGATTATGATATCATGGCGGTGCAGTATACTTATGCGCCGGTGGATCCTTACCCGGATGTGTCCTGGCTGTTAGGCGGCGAGGGAAGCTGGACGGGATACTACAACGAAGAGGTGGCGGCGGCTCTTGACGGGACGCAGCAGACCAGCGACGTGTCCGAGATCACCGGTTTCTATTCCACGGTGGATACGGAGATGCAGGCGGAGGCGCCGATGTTCTCCGTCTATGTCATCAGCGCGCAGGGGGCGGTCAATAACCGGGTGACCGGGGCGGAACCCAGCGTGTACGGGTTCTTCAACAATGTGCATAACTGGGATGTGACGCAGTAGCATAATATTTGGAGAACGGCAGGAATTGATTTTACAGTAGTCGTATGTCAGCCGGGTGCAGCAGCTGTGTTGTGCCGTGTGCTGCATACGACGGAGCCGAAGGAGGTAACCTTATGCCGCATTTACTGGAAGTGCAGGATTTAACGACGGTCTTTGCCGGCGATTACGGATCAAATATCAGCGTGGATCACGTCAGTTTCCACGTGGACCGCGGGGAAGTGGTCTGCCTGGTGGGAGAATCGGGCTGCGGAAAAAGTGTTACTTCATTGTCGATCATGGGATTACTGGGAAGGGGCGGAGCTGTCAAAGACGGCTCTGTCCTCTTTGAAAATAAGAACCTTCTTACGATGACGGAAAAGGAGCTGGATACAGTCAGAGGGGATGCGCTGACGATGATCTTCCAGGATCCGCTGACTTCCTTAAATCCGGTATTTACGGTGGGCAGCCAGATCACGGAGAGCATCCGCATCCACATGAAACTGTCGAAGGAAGAGGCCGGAAAGCGGGCGGTCAGCCTGCTCATGCAGGTGGGGATGCCGGAAGCCGAGGCGGTGATGCGGAAGTTTCCCCACACGTTGTCCGGGGGTATGCGTCAGCGGGTGATGATCGCCATGGCGCTGTCCTGCAACCCGAAACTTTTGATCGCCGACGAGCCGACAACGGCGCTGGATGTGACCATTCAGGCACAGATCATGAAGCTGCTTGGGGAGCTGCGCCGGGAAAAGGACATGGCCATGATCCTGATCACCCACGATATCGGTCTGGTGGCCAATATGGCGGACCGGGTGATCGTGATGTATGCTGGCCAGATCGTGGAGGAAGCACCGGTGCAGGAGCTTTTTGTAAAGCCGAAGCACCCTTATACACAGGCGCTTCTCGAGACGGTGCCCACCATACGGGACGACAGGGAGAGGCAGCTGATGGCGATACCGGGCATGGTGCCGGAGAATTATGACGATATTGCCGGATGCCGGTTTGCGGACCGCTGTCCCTACAGGCGGGAGGCATGTGACAACCCGCAGGAACTGTACTGCTTCGGGGAAGGACATGCCGCCAGATGTATTGTGGCCTTTGAGGAAGAACAGGGGAGCGCAGTCTGCGACGGATACAGGTAACAGCTGGGCAATGGGACTCAGCCGGAGGATGATTATAGTGGAAAAAGAGAACATACCGTTGATCCGGGTGGAAAATCTTAAGAAATATTATCCTGTCAAGGGCGGGATCATCACGCACACGACCGGCTATGTAAAGGCGGTGGACGGGGTCAGCTTTTCCGTGATGCGCGGGCAGACGCTGGGACTGGTGGGAGAATCGGGCTGCGGAAAATCCACCATCGGCAGGCAGCTGGTAGGCTTGGAGACGCCCACGGAGGGGAAGATTTATTATGATGGTGTTGACCTGTCTGCCCTGCAGAAGGACAGAAAGCAGATGCGGGAGGTCAGGACGAAGCTGCAGATGATCTTTCAGGATCCTTATTCTTCGTTAAATCCCCGCAAACATATTTATGAGATACTGGCACAGCCCATGTTGTATCACCAGATCGCGCGCAGGGACACGGTCGAAAAGGAAATCCTGCGGCTGCTGGATATGGTCGGGCTGCCGAGAACGGTGCTGGGCAGATATCCCCACGAGTTTTCCGGCGGGCAGCGGCAGCGGATCGGGATCGCGAAAGCATTGTCCTTAAATCCGGAGTTTATTGTCTGCGATGAGCCGGTGAGCGCGCTGGACGTGTCCATTCAGGCACAGATCTTAAATCTGCTGAAAGAACTGCAGAAGGAGCTTGGGTTGACGCTTTTGTTTGTGGGGCACGGACTGGGGGCGGTCAACTACGTGAGCGACCAGATTGCGGTTATGTATCTGGGCAAGATCGTGGAATATGGCGACGCGAAGGAAATCTTTCATCATCCGGTGCATCCATACACGCAGGCATTGCTGGAGGCGGTGCCAATCCCCGATCCGACGGAAAAGGGCAGAGAGCGCAGTCTCCTGCAGGGGGAGATCGGCAGCAGTACATGTCCGCCGGAAGGGTGCCGGTTCCATCCCAGATGTCCTCATGCCACTGCGCAGTGCAGGCAGGAGATACCAGAGATGCAGGCGGTAAACGGGACCGTCGGGAAAGCGTTGGAGCCAGATACAGGAAGCGGAAGAATGCAGGCGGCGGAGATTGGTGACAGGATGGCCGGGGACCGGGAGCAGGCGGAGAATCCGGGCGTGCATATGGCGGCCTGTCCGGTGGTGCTTAACGGTTAGGCGGAAGCGAGGAAGTTATGGGGAAATATATTTTAAAACGTATTTTGATCGCCATTCCGGTTTTGATCGGCATTACGGTCATTGATTATACGATCATGTGTCTGGCGGGAAGTCCGCTGGAGATGCTGCAGGGGCCGCGCGTGTCGGAGGCGGCAGTGGAGGCGAAACGGATCGCGCTTGGGCTGGATCAGCCGGTGCTGGTGCAGTATTTCGTCTGGCTGGGAGAGCTTCTGCAGGGGAATATGGGTTATTCGATGAAGTCGTTTCAGCCGGTCAGTTCCATGATCGGCAGCCATATCGGCCCTACGCTGCTCTTGATGGGCGTGTCTCTTCTGGTGAGCCTGCTGCTGGCGGTTCCGGCGGGAATCTACAGTGCGATCCGGCAGTATTCCAAAGGGGATTATGCGGTGGTGACGGTTTCCTTTCTTGGCAGCAGCGTGCCGGGGTTCTTCCTGTCGCTTCTGCTGATCTATCTTTTTACGGTGAAGCTGGGCTGGCTGCCCTCCAGCGGGATGACGACGCTGGGGACGCAGGGCGGGGCGGCGGATGTGGCAAAACATATGGTAATGCCGGTGACTGTGCTGGCCTTTTCCATGGCGGGCAGTAATATCCGTTATATCAGGAGTGCGATGCTGGAGATCCTGCAGCAGGATTATTTGCGGACGGCAAGAGCGAAGGGAATCGGACGGTTTCTTGTCATCAACAAACACGCTCTGCGCAATGCGCTGGTGCCGATCATTACGGTCATCGGCATGGAGATTCCGATGCTGTTTGGCGGAGCGGTCATTATCGAGCAGGTGTTCTCCTGGCCGGGGCTTGGCCTGATGACGATGAGCGCCATCAGCAACCGGGATTTTCCGGTGATCATGGGAGTCTGCCTGTTATCGGCTATCGTGGTGCTTATGGCAAATCTGGTGACGGATATTCTGTATGCGCTGGTGGATCCGACGATTCAGCTGGATTAACGTGAAAAAGGGCTGATCCCGGTATTGACAGAATTCCGGTGAAGAGAAAGAGAACTGACAGAGTAGCAGAAGTAAAGTTAAAGTAATAGAAAAGTAACATTGCGGGAGTTGGTGCGAATGATGCTGCGGGAGATAGACAGGAAATTTTATGGAGAGGGCACGGCGGCGATTCTGGCCGAGTCGGGGATTAGAAGGAAATTCGGGAAAAAGGCCGTGTCTTCGGTCACGGTGATTTCCGGATCCGACGGGAAAAATGACGGCGGCAGAGGCCCCAAATCGGATATCAGCAGTGAAAGTTATCTGCAGACGGTGATCAGGCGGTTTAAGCGGCATCATCTGGCGGCGGTCAGTCTGATCGTGCTGGCGGTGATCGTGGGGGCGGCGATTCTGGCCCCGGTCATTGCTCCTTATGATCCGAATGATATTGCCGGCCCTTTTGCGGAGGGACCTTCTAAAGAATTCTGGCTGGGGACAGATCAGATCGGCAGGGATGTGCTCAGCCGGCTGCTGTATGCCACCAGGATTTCTCTGCTGGTAGGTGTGATGGCGACACTCATCTCTACGGGGATCGGTGTGCTGTTTGGACTGGTGGCCGGTTATTTTGGCGGTGTGGCGGATATGATCATTATGCGTTTTACCGATATGGTCATGTCTTTTCCTTATATATTGCTGGTGTTGGTGGCGGCAGCGGTCTTTAAACCCGGTATGTGGAATATCATTCTGATTCTTGGTTTCGTGGACTGGCCGGGGATTGCACGACTGGTGCGGGGCAATGTCTTAAGCCTGCGGGAGACGAATTTCGTGAAGGGCAACATCGTGGCGGGGATGCCGCTTCGGCACATACTGTTCTCGGAGATTCTGCCCAATACGGTGGCGCCGATTCTGGTCTATGCCACGTCAGTGCTGGCGCTGTCGATTCTGGACGAGGCGGCACTGAGCTTTCTGGGACAGGGGGTGCAGCCTCCCACATCCAGCCTGGGCAATATGTTAAACGGAGCCCAGTCGCTGACAGTGCTGACGACACAGCCCTGGCTGTGGATTCCACCGGGCCTGCTGATCGTAGTGGTAGTGATGGCGATCAACTTTATCGGAGATGCGCTGCGGGATGCGCTTGACCCGAACAGCGGGAGATAGAAGGCGCAGCGCGGGTGAACAGGTGTAGTCGCGAATCTGAACAGCGCATAGACTGAGGCGGCAGAGCGAAAACAGGACAGGTGCATGATAGGATGGACGAAAGGATTCACAGCAGAGGAAGGAAGGGTGAACAAGATGGCATTAGAGGGTGAAAGACAGTTAGAACAGTATCTGATAGAGCAGTTTGAGTGGTTTCACAGGCATCCGGAGTTGTCTTATGAGGAAGTGGAAACGACGGCAAAGATACGGGAGCTGCTTACGGAGGCGGGAATAGAAATCCTGCCGTACCCGCTGACTACGGGACTGGTGGCGGTGGTGCGGGGAACCGGGAAGGCGACTGACGGAAGCAGGAAAACCCTTGCCCTTCGGTGCGATATCGACGCGCTCCCCATTGTGGAGGAGGCGGAGATTCCCTATGCTTCCGAAAGCAGGGGGAAAATGCACGCCTGCGGTCATGATCTGCATATCACGGCCGGGATCGGGGCGGCGCTTTTGTTAAAGGAGCGCAGCGAAGAGCTGTGCGGCACGATTAAATTCATCTTCCAGCCCGGAGAGGAGGATGCCCGCGGCGCCATGAAGATACTGGAAACGGATGTGATGGACGATGTGGAGCGCATCTGGGGATTTCATGCGGATCCGACGAATGAGGTCGGCGTGATCGGCATCCGGGAAGGATATGTGACTGCGGCGGTGGACCGGTTCGGGATCCGCGTGAAAGGGATCGGCTGTCATGGCGCCCACCCCGATGACGGAATCGATCCGATTCCGGTTGCGGCAGCCATCATACAGGGGCTGCATACGATTGTGGGACGTAATGTGAACGCTTTTCATCCGGCCCTGCTCAGCGTGACGAAAGTGCAGGCGGGGACAACTTGGAATGTGATTCCCGGGGAGGCGGAGCTGGAGGGCACGGTGCGCACGATGGACAGAGAAGACCGGATTTTATATGAGCGGAGAGTGCGGGAGACCGTGGAGGGAATTGCCGCGGCTTACGGTGCGGAAGCGGAGATCACCTGGATCGACAGTGCACCGGCCACCTATAATGACGGTAAGATGGCACAGCTTTGCGGGAAGGTTGCGCAGAGTCAGGGGATGAGGACGGTGCCCGAAGAGATGTCTCTGGGCGGGGATGATTTCTCTTATTATATGGAGGAAGAAACGATGGGCAGGCAGATACCGGGCTGTTATCTGAAGGTCGGTACGGGCGTAGGCCATCCGATCCATCATCCGGCGTTCTGCGTGCAGAAGCGCGTGATCCTGCCGGCGGCAGAGTTATTGGCTAAAGTGCTGGAAGAGGATCTGAGACAGTGAGGACTGGAATATAGGATAGAGCTGAAATGGACTGGCCGGGGTTTCGCATTGCATGCGTGCCCCGGCCAAAGTGTTTATAATCTAAACTTACCTACTTCATTGTTTAATCTGTCCACAATTTCCAGATTGAAATCGGATTCTTTTCCGATTTCGCTTACGTGGTCTGCCAGTCTTACGGCAGTTTCCGCCACATTTGTTACCGCTGCCGCACTTTCGCTTACGGCTGTTTTCACATCTCCCAAAGCCGTTTTAATTTCGTTCATATTCAGCTTCAACTGCTCGTTTTCCGTAGCAAAGCGTTGCATCATCTCATTCATGTTTCCGACATTGGTTTGATAGCTTTCGCTGGTTTCCAGCAGCTTTTCATAACCGCCGAGCGCTGTCTCATTCATGAAAGTAATCATTTCCTGCGCTTCGGCTGCCAGTTCGTCTACCGTCTGGATCACATCAGCGGTTACTTTCTGAATCTCTGTTGCAGAGGCGGCGGAGTTGGAAGCCAGCTTCCCGATCTGGTCTGCGACCACCGCAAATCCTCTTCCCGCTTCTCCTGCCCGCGCGGCTTCGATACTTGCATTTAATGCCAACAGATTCGTTTCTTCGGTGATGGTGATAATGTTCTTTGTGAGTTCCCTGATCTTCTCTACATCCTTGGATTTCTCGATTTTCTGGTGAACCGTTGCTGCCATATTGGCAGCCTGAAGCATTGCGTCCTGTTTCTCTGTCACTGCCCGGTTATATACTTCCGAAGCGCTTTTCATGATTCTGTCAGAAGAAGTGCTTCCGCTTACGGCCTGTTCATAAATACTCTCTATCGACTCAAATATCTGCCTGATAGATTCATTCACCTGAGACAGCGAAGCGCTGGATTCCTCCATTGCGGCGCTCATCTCTTCCATCGAAGCGGAAACGTCGGCAATCTCTGAATTGCCATATTCCAGCTTGCTTGACACCTTATGGGAGGAATCTTTTAAATATTCTGAATTCTGGGAGATGTTCAGCATAATTTCACGTATATGCTGAAGCAGCCCGTTGACATTCTCCGCGATCACTTCCATTTCGTCCCCGGTATGGACATCGAGAGTCTGCGTCAAGTCACCTTCATTATGTACCAGATCATAGATTTTACCGTCAACTTTATGCAGTGTCCTGATCACTTGTCCTACTGTAACATTGAGGATTAACAGGGCGATGGCCAGGCAGATCAGTGAAATTTGTATTACGCGGCTAAGAGCCTCAGACAAACGCTCCACGACGCCGGCTGCATTGTAATCACAGCCTACAATGCTGACAACTTCTCCACTGCTGTCAATAAGGGGCATATATGCCGAAATCAGATCGCCGTCTGGGGTGGAATCAATATAGTCCTGCACATACATTTCCCCGTCGAAAACAGATTTCAATTCCTGATACGACGTCTCGAAAACGGTGCCGTATTGATTACCGTCACCCATACTGTCTGCGTCAATTCCGTAGTATACTTTATTGCCATCCGTATATAAAGTATACAAATATTCAATTCCGCAATCCTGCATAACGCCAAGCATGCTTTCCAGCAGGGCGTTATACGCTTCGCTTCCTTGTGACTCTGCTGATATCCCGGCTACCTGATCCGCATCAATCACTTTTGTGGAAATAGTTGCCGCCATCTGTGCTTCCTCAACACCCATGGCGACCAGTCCTTCTTTAATGCGTTGGTATGAGGTGATACCCATTACCAGAGACAGTAAAATAATTACCAAACTTGCAGGGAACAGAATTTTAGCCCGAATACCAATGCTTCTTGTTTTTCCTTTTTTCATGTTAACGTCCTCGCATCTGTATTTTTATTTTCTGATTTACTATTATAGCAGAAAATTCTGTAATCTGGCATAGAATTATAGTAAACGACATAACAAATTTCTGTTCCCGGCTCTTGCAGGAGCCATATATGGAAGAGCCTTGGTATGCTGCCCGAAACACTGCAAGTCCAATCGCCGGCATACAACATTGAGAAAGAATAAATGAAAACTGAATACGACGCAGACGCGGCGTTCCTCTATCCCTGACAGGGAGAACAGGAACGCCGCTTTTTAGTGTCTTCATGTTACGCATCAGAGGCAAAAAGAACCTTGCCCTCTTAACGGATTATAAACGTTTTACCGGGATCCAAACAGCGCTGACATAGTCGTCGCTTTCGGTGTTTCCGTTGGAGTACCATTCAATATTCATTGGCATTGACATTTCAAATTCCTGGTTTCCCGGAAGCCATTCACTGAAGATACGGGTATTGACTGTCTGCAGGCTTTGCGGTATGCGGCCAATGCAATGAAACTTGGCCCATTCGCTGGCGGGAATTTCAAAGACAGACATGCCTTCCGGCACGGCGCCGCCCTGGTACGCACCTGCGATATAGTAGTGGAAATGTTCCCCGTCATCAATGTCTTCCACGCAGACGCCGAATTCTCCCACGATGCATTCTGCGATCGTCTGCCGGATCGCCTGTTCTTCCGGCGAGGCCGGTGTATCCTGCGTGCAGTATCTGCTACAGAAATCACACCAGAATTTGGGGATATCCTGATAAGAGGTATCATAAGAAAAGATTCGTCCTAATCCGATCATCTGCATGCTTTGTCTTTTTTCTAATTGAAACTCCATTTTGTTTCCTCCTCGTATTGAGATTTCTACGATCAAAGGCAGAAAAACTTTAATCTTTGTAGGCTGGGACTTAAGCTGCGTAGGCGACATACCGTGAAAGCGGGAAAAGGCTTTGGTAAAACTTTCCGGTGTATCATATCCGTACTTATAGGCCAGATCCAGCACGGTCTTGTCTGCAAGCACTTTCGGGTTCTTCTGCAAAGGACTGTTGTCTGCCGGGACGGCATTCAGCACATCCATTCCGGCCAGGTAAAGCCTGCGGTTTCGCAGATATTCCCCAATGGAATAACCGGTTACGATCTTAAAACTCTTTTGGAAGTAAGAGGGCGATATATGTACCGCATCTGCCACATCTTTGGCGCCAATATCCGAGAGCATATGCGTTTCCATATAATCGATCGCTTTTTTGAAACTTGTCAGCCAGTCCATGTTTCCTCCCTGTCGTCCATACTGATTATGTTGTTGTCAATTTATCCCGCGTGCAATGAGCCAGGCACTGTGCTTGTGGCGGGATTATTGACTGTTTGACTCCTGCCCTGATGAAGTCATTGTAACATATGCGTATGTGGAAGTCCTGACATTTTGGGCTTTTATTTGTCCTTGTTTTTGGAATGGAAGTTTCAGAGCAGGGAGTGACAGCAAGCGGTATAGCAATCTGCCGGGCGATCATTGCTTGCTTTTTTGCGCCTGACAGCTTCTTATCTCGTCTTGCCATATGCTTTATAATAGAGATAACAGCAGTACAGGGACGAGAAGGGAGTAGATTTAAGATGAATACGAATCTGGTAGCGGGGCACTTGCAATATCTGCGGAAAAAGCATCATTATACGCAGGAGGATCTGGCAAAAAGACTGCATCTGTCGAGGCAGGCTGTCTCAAAATGGGAGACGGGAGCGACGATCCCCGACCTGGAGATTCTTCTGCAGTTGTCCAGCCTGTATGATATCTCCATCAACGACATATTAGAACCGGACATACAGCCCCGGATGATAACGGATTTTGAACAGCTGTCCGCAATTCCGGAAAAGGAACTGGAAGAGAGTCTGCGACTGTTTGACGAGAAGGCGCTTGTAACAGCTCTGATGGGGGCATCGCCGGGGATCAATGATCTGTGTGAAAAACTGTTTCCTGCCATTGCGTTTGAAAAAATAAGAAATGACATTGGCAGAATCAGGATCGAGGAGGTGGAAAAGCGGCAGAAAGAGATCATTTCCATGATCAACCTGCGGGAGCTTGAGAGGAGGGGATAGGAGTTGTTATTTGCGGTGCCCTGCATCCTGCTGCAGCGCAGGGAATTTCATCGGAATTGCATTTTTCTTCTTTTTATGGCATCATTAAGTAATGAAAAGGAAACAAGGCTATCAAGGGTTACGGAATCATAGAAAGAGGAGGTTAGGCAGGATATGAAATTACTGGTAATTGGCGGGGTGGCGGCCGGAACGAAGGCTGCGGCGAAATTTAAACGGGTGAATCCGGAAGCGGAGGTGACCATTGTCACGAAGGGAAAGGACATTTCCTATGCGGGCTGCGGACTGCCCTATTATGTGGGCGGATCGATCCCGGAGAAGGGGCAGCTGATCGTGAATACACCGGAGAAGTACAGCGCGTTGACCGGGGCGATGGTCTATCCGCAGCGGGAAGTGGTGGCGCTTGATCCGGCCGGGAAGAAGGCGACGGCGAAGAATCTGCGCACGGGCGCGGAGGAAGTCTACGAGTACGATGCCTGCATCGTAGCGGTGGGGGCATCGCCGGTGGTACCTCCGCTGCCGGGCCTTAATCTGCCGGGTGTGTTCGTGATGCGGACGCCTGACGATGCGATTGAGACAAGGGAGTATATCGCCCGCGACGGTGTGAAGCGTGCCGTGGTTGTTGGCGGCGGTTTTATCGGTCTGGAAGTGGCGGAGAACCTTCTGGAAAAGGGACTGTCCGTGACGCTGATCGATATGGCCCCGCAGATCATGCCGGGCTTCGACACGGAGATGGCGGATTTTGCGGTCCGTCATCTGGAGAAAAAGGGAATCACGGTGCTCACCGGAACGAAGCTTAACGGCGTGACGGGCGAAGAGAGAGCGGAAGGCGTGCAGACGGACAAGGGACTGCTTCCGGCAGACGTGGTGATCCTGTCCATCGGCATCCGGCCGAATACGGGCTTTTTGCAGGATACGGGCATGGAGATGTTTAAAGGCACGATCCTGGTGGATGATAAGATGGCGACCAGCGTGCCGGATGTGTATGCGGCAGGTGACTGCGCGATGGTGAAGAACCGTCTCACGGGTGAGCGGCAGTGGTCGCCTATGGGGTCTTCTGCCAACATGGAGGGCCGGACGCTGGCGCTTTCGCTTGGCGGCAGAGATGTGAGTTATCCGGGCGTTCTGGGAACGGGCGTGGTGAAGCTGCCGGGGCTTTCGGGCGGCCGGACCGGGCTTTCCGAGGAGCAGGCGAAAGCGGCGGGCTATAAGCCGGTCTGTGTGCTGGCGGTGACGGATGACAAGGCGCATTATTATCCGGGCAGCGCATGGTTTGCCATCAAGCTGGTGGCGGATGCGGACAGCCATAAGCTGCTGGGCGTGCAGGTATTGGGTCCCGGCGCGGTGGATAAGGTGACGGACATCGGTGTGATGGCAGTGACCTTTGGCGCCACGCTGGAGCAGATGACATGTCTGGATCTGTCCTATGCGCCGCCTTTTTCCACGGCGATCCATCCTTTCGTGCAGGCGGTACATATGCTTCTGAATAAGCTCGGGGGCGATCTGGACAGCTTCACGCCGGCGGAGTATCTGGCAGGAGCGGCGGAAGGCTATCGTGTGATCGACGTGAATCCGGCGGGGCCGACCATCGCGGGAGCCACTTATGTGGATCTGTTAAAAGTAAAGGGTGAAGTGCCGGGGCTTGGTAAAGACGAGAAACTTCTGCTTGTGTGCGCGAAAGGCAAGAGGGCCTATCTGCTGCAGAACAGGCTGAAACGCTACGGCTATACGAACACGAAGGTGTTGGAAGGGTCTTCCTTCTTCAATGTGGTGAAGGTGGCGGATAAGCCGGGTGTGGTGACAGTGCCGACGGAGGAGATCACCCGTGTCAAGGCGCTGGGCTGTCTGCACAATAAGGGCACCAATAAGTTCAACGTGCGCGTGATCACCAGAAACGGCAAGATCACCGTGGCGGAGCATAAGAAGATCGCGGAGGCGGCGGAGAAGTTCGGCAGCGGGGATGTGGTGATGACCACCCGTTTGACGCTGGAGATCGTGGGTGTGCCTTTTGACAGGATCGAGGCGCTCCGGGCTTTCCTGGCGGAGGAAGGTCTGGAGACCGGCGGTACCGGATCCAAAGTGCGTCCGGTGGTGGCATGTAAGGGAACGACCTGCCAATACGGCCTTTTGGATTCCTATCGGTTGTCGGAGGAGATTCATGAGCGGTTCTTCCACGGCTATGCGTCCGTGAAGCTGCCCCATAAGTTCAAGATCGCGGTGGGCGGGTGCCCGAACAACTGCGTGAAACCGGATCTGAACGATTTCGGTATCGTAGGACAGAAAGTACCGGTGATCGATCCGGAGAAATGCCGCGGCTGTAAGATCTGTCAGGTCGCTCTGGCGTGCCCGGTGGAGGCATCTTTGGTGGTGGACGGCAAGCTGGTGATCGATCCGGACCAGTGTAACAACTGCGGCCGCTGCGTAGGCAAATGCCCGTTTAAGGCAGCGGAGGAGAGCGCTTACGGTTACCGTGTTTACATCGGCGGCCGCTGGGGCAAGCGGGTAGCTCAGGGGCGGAAGCTGGATAAGATTTTCTTAAGCGAAGAAGAGGTGCTTTCCGTACTGGAAAAGGCGATTCTGTTGTTCCGGGAACAGGGCAGGACGGGAGAACGCTTCGCGGATACCATCAGCAGACTCGGATTCGAGAACGTACAGGCCCAGCTTATGGCGGATGATCTGCTGGCCCGCAGGGAAGAGATCATCGGGGCGAAGCTGCATTTGAAAGGCGGGGCGACCTGTTAAATGACAGAAATGAGAATTTTTCAGAGGTAAATTTTTTTGACTGACAGGGAAAAGAGAAGGTTGTAAAAAGATGGAATGCATCAGCATCAGCCATAAAACGGCGGAATCTGCGGACAGACAGAGATGTTTTATCGTAAAAGAAGAAAGAGAGGACTGCCTGAGGAAGATTCTGGCGGTCTGCGGGATGGAACAGTGCGTATTGGTGTCCACCTGCAACCGCACGGAGCTTTATGTGCCGGGAGAGGCAAACCGTTTCCGGCAATTGGAAGAAGCGCTGGCCAGAGCGACCGGCTGTGACGGCGAGTGGATCAGAGGGCTGGCCAGACGCTATCAGGGGCGAAAGGCGCTGCAGCATCTTTTACGGGTAGTCTGCGGGATGGAGTCCATGGTGATCGGTGAGGATGAGATTCTGGGGCAGGTGCGGGATGCTTACATCCATGCCAAAGAGGACGGCTGTACCGGTTATGAGTTGAATTGTATTTTTCAGGCGGCGCTGGCGTGCGCCAAACGGGTGAAGACGGAGACGATGCTCTCCAAAACTTCCGTTTCCGTGGCCACGCTGGCGGCAAATGAAGTGTTTCGTCTGCCGCTGCCCCATAAAACGGTGCTTTTGATGGGCAGCAGCGGACAGATGGGCGGCATCATCCTCAAGAACCTGCTGAGTCAGGAAAATATCCGCATTATCGCCACGATCCGGTCACACAACGGGCTGCTCCAAAGCGGCAGTCCACGGGTGGAAAATGTGCCCTATCAGGAACGGTATGCTTATCTGCAGGAAGCGGATGTGGTGATCTCCGCCACGGCCAGTCCTCATTATACGCTGACGGCCGGCCGGGTCGGGGAAGTGTTGAGAAGGGCCAGGGAGACGAAAGAGAGGCTTTTTGTTGATATTTCCATGCCGCCGGATATGGATGCGGAGATTGGGCGGCTGGAGCATTGCCGTCTTGTGGCGTTGGATGAGATTAAGAGCCTGGCCGAAGAAAATAACAGGTTAAAGCAGCAGGCGCTGGCGGATGCGGAGGAGATTCTGGCGGAAGAGCTGGAAATGCTTGTTAAGACGCTTTCATTCCACCGGTTTACGGAGGATGACCGAAACTGGAAGGAACGCTATGCGCAGTGTCCGGCGGAAAAACTGCTCTATTTGCTGCGGGACGAGCTGGACAGTGCATCGTTTGAAGCCGTTGTGCAGGTGCTGATGAAGCAGACAGTGTATGAGAAATAACGGTGAGCGCGTCAGGACATCAGATCATCAGGATATCTGGCGGGAAATGACAAGGTATCCTGAAAGTGCGCAGGGAAGGCGGCAGATAGTATGGGACATTTTCCTTTTTTTATGGAGATAGGCGGGAAAAAGGGTATGGTTGTGGGCGGTGGCCGGGTGGCAGCCAGAAAAGTGGAGAAACTGCTTCCTTTTGGCCCGGTCCTGACAGTGATCGCGCCCAGGATTGAGGATTGTATGAGGACATTGGAGAAGCGGCCGCGCGAGCATGAGCATGGGGCTGCTTCTCTTCTTTTGGAGGAGCGGGCGTTTGCGCTTGAGGATCTGTCCGGAGCGGATTTCGTGATTGCGGCCACAGACGACGAAGCGTTGAACGGTCGTATTGCGGAATATTGTCAGGCGGCGCGCATTCCGGTCAATGTGGTGGATGACCGGGAGAAGTGTACCTTCTTTTTTCCGGCGCTGGTGAAGGAGGGAGCCCTGACGGTGGGTATATCCACGGACGGTAAAAGTCCGGCGGCGGCGTCCTGGCTGCGGGGAAAAATCGCCGGTATGCTGCCGGATGGGCTGGGTGATACGATTGACTTATTGGGTCAAATTCGCCCGATGGTGATGGAGCGGGTGACGCAGGAGTCTGACAGGAAACGGATTCTGGAGAAGCTGTTCCTGTATTGTCTGGATAGAGAGGGCGAGGCAACGCTGGAGGAGGCGGCAGAGCTTTTGGCGGAAGAGATTTTTCGTCAGGACAGTTATTCAGGAACGGAGAAGAACAGCGGCCGACAGGGAGATGGAGAGTGTGATGAATAAGATCAGGATCGGAACGCGGGGAAGCAGACTTGCCCTGAAACAGGCCGCCCTGGTGCAGGAAGCGCTGCAGGCGGCGGATGACAGTCTGCAGACGGAAATCGTGATTCTGCGGACAAAAGGGGATATCATACAGGATAAACCGCTGACGGAGATTGGCGATAAGGGAGTTTTTGCCTCGGAGTTTGAACAGGCACTGCAGGAGGGGCACATCGATCTTGCGGTGCACTCAGCCAAGGATCTGCCCATGACGCTGGCCGGCGGCCTGACCATTGCGGCCGTGTTGCCCAGAGCGGACGTGCGGGACGTGCTGGTGGTTCCAAAGCAGGGGCGGATGCCGCAGGAGCAGTCCGACGGCGGCACGGCGTTTCGGATCGGCAGCGGCAGCAGGAGGCGGCAGCTTCTGGCCGGAAAGCTGTGGAAGAATGTAGTATGTGAGAATATCCGCGGCAACGTAGATACGCGGCTGCGTAAGCTGCAGGAGGGCGGCTATGACGGGATCATTCTGGCAAAAGCCGGGCTGGACCGTCTGGGGATCAGCGGCACAGGCAGCGACAGCAGTGTCGGTGGCGATGATGAGTCGACATTTTTCTTCTGTCCCCTGCCGCCGGAATTGTTTCTGCCTGCGGCCTGTCAGGGGATAATCGCGGTGGAGGCCGCGAATGGTTCGGAGGCGGAAGAAATCTGCCGGCGGATCACAGATGCGGAAACGATGCTTTGTTTTCAGGTGGAGCGGGAAGTGCTCCGGCAGCTGTCCGCGGACTGCAGCGAGGCAGCGGCGGCCTGGTGCAGACAGGAGCAGGACAGACTGATTCTGGATGCCATGTACGCCGGGCACCATGTGAGATATACCTGCAGCGTGAGCCTGCAGGAAGGCAGGCAGCTGGCGGAGCAGGCGGCCGGAGAGTTGAAGAAAAAGAGTCATATTTGCGCCGCTTTGGATAGGGAGGAAAAGATAACTTGAATAAGGGCAACGGAAAAGTATATCTGACAGGCGGCGGGTGCGGCGACATAGAACTTCTGACCATCAAGGCTGCGGAAGTACTGCGCAGGTGCGATACGGTGGTCTATGACAGTCTGGCGCCGGAAGCGCTGCTGCGGTGGACGAAGCCGGATTGTGAGAAGATCTATGTGGGGAAGCGTTATGGCAGTCACGCCATGAAGCAGTCGAAGATCAACGACCTGCTGGTGGAGAAGGCGCTGGAAGGTAAGACGGTGGTACGCTTAAAGGGCGGCGATCCTTATGTGTTCGGCAGAGGCGGGGAAGAGTTTCTGGCGTTGCAGGCGGCGGGCGTTTCCTGTGAAGAGATTCCGGGTATTTCTTCTGCCATTGCGGTGCCGGCGGCAGCAGGCATTCCGGTCACGCACAGAGGACTTTCGGCGGCGTTCACGGTGGTGACGGGAACGGCGGCCGGGGAAGACGGACAGGGGCAGGAAGAGGATCCGGGGCAGGAGAATAAGCCGGTCCGGAAGACTGGTTTGCGCCTGGATTTTGACACGCTGGCGCGGCTTCCCGGCACGCTGGTGATCCTGATGGGGATGCATCATCTGAGAGAGATCACGGCGGGCCTGCTCTCGGCCGGGAAAAGCCCGGACACACCCTGCGCCGTAGTCATGGAGGGAACGACCGACAGACAAAGATGCCTGCGGACGGTGCTGGGCAGGCTTTATGAAGAAGCAACGGAGCAGGGCTTTACTTCGCCGGCAGTCATCGTTGTGGGGGCGGTGGCGGAGCTGCAGCTGACAGATGGGTTGCCTGCCGCGGAGGAAGGTAAAGGGATAGAAGGCTGCCCGCTTGCCGGTGTTACGGTGGGGGTCACGGGAACACCGCATTATGCGGGTAAGCTGACGGCTGCGCTGGAACAGGAGGGGGCTGCGGTAAAAGACATGAGTTTTATGGAGGTGCGGCAGACAGGGGAGCCGCTGCCGGAGCCTGCGTCGTTTCGCTGGCTGGTCTTCACAAGTCCTAACGGCGTCAGCGTCTTTTTTGATAAAATGAAAAGGGAGCGGCGGGATGTGCGCAGTCTTTACGGCAAAAAGATTGCGGTGATCGGGCCGGGAACGGCGGCGGCGCTGGAAGAAAACGGACTATATGCGGATTACATGCCGGATTTCTATGATGCGGAACATCTGGCATGGGGGCTGACAGAGAGAATCCTGCAGGAAGATGCGGCCGGTGAGGGGGAGTGTCCGGCGGCAAAGACGGAGGAGACGCAGGAACAGGTGTTGTTTCTGCGGGCGCGGCAGGGGAGTGAGAGCCTGCCTCTTATTTTTCAGGAAAAAGGTATTTCCTACGTGGATTATCCGCTCTATGAATTGGGAGTCTGTGAGGAGAAGCGTATCGGGGCGGTGATAGAGAGGCCGGATTATGTCGTGTTTGGTTCGGCGCTGGGCGTGCGGGCTTATTTTGAAGGACTGGAGCGGGACCAAACGGCAGAAAATGATGCGGCAGGCTGCAGTGCCGGAGAGGTGCTTTCCAGCAGGGAGTCTTGTGCCGGGAGCAGTGTGAGACAGAAGTATGTCTGTATTGGTGAAAAGTGTGGAGAAGAATTGCGAAAGCATACGACGGCCCTCTGTCTGACGGCGGAAGAAGTCAGTGTAGAAGGGATCGTGGCATGCATCAGGCGGGACAGAGCGCAATGAGACTGGGATGGGGCGCATGAGATTGGACAGGGCGTATGAGGAACAGCTCCTGTGGCAGGACAGGAACAGTCAGAAAAGAAAGCAATAGAGGAGAAAAGCGATGTATCGATTCAGAAGGTTAAGGCGGGATGAACGGATTCGTTCCATGATGCAGGAGACGAGGCTGCACCCGAAGAATTTTATTTATCCTGTCTTTGTGACAGAAGGAGAGAAGATAAAGAATCCGGTGGCGTCCATGCCGGGTGTTTTCCAGTATTCGGTGGACCGGCTGGACGAGATTCTGGAGCAGGTAAAAGAGGCGGCCATCGGCGGTATCATGCTGTTTGGCATTCCGCAGCATAAGGATCCGCAGGGGAGTCAGGCCTATGCGGCGGACGGTGTCACCCGGAGGGCTGTCCGTTTTATCAAAGAGCATTATCCGGCAATCTATATCGTGGTGGATGTGTGCCTGTGCGAGTATACGTCTCACGGACATTGCGGCATGGTGTGCGGGAATGAGATCCTGAATGACGAGACCCTGCCGTATCTGGTGAAAATGGCGGTAAGCCTGGTGGAGGCCGGGGCGGATATGGTGGCGCCTTCCGATATGATGGACGGCCGGATCGCAGCAATCAGGAAGGGGCTGGACGAAGCCGGCTTCACGCAGGTTCCGATAATGGCCTACAGCGCCAAGTTTGCCTCCGCTTATTACGGCCCTTTCCGGGAGGCGGCGCATTCCGCGCCGGAATTCGGCGACCGCAGAAGTTATCAAATGGACTGCGCCAACGGGCAGGAGGCGCTGCGGGAGATCGGGGCGGATATCGAAGAGGGAGCGGATATCGTGATGGTAAAGCCGGCGCTGGCTTATCTGGATGTGCTGCGGGAAGCGGCGCTTACTTTTGACATGCCGCTTGCAGTGTATAATGTCAGCGGCGAATACGCTATGGTGAAAGCGGCCGCCGCCAACGGGTGGATCGACGAGCGGCGGGTTGTCATGGAGAACCTTACGGCCATGAAACGGGCCGGTGCGAGGGTCATTATTACCTATCACGCATTGGATGCGGTGCGGTGGATAGAATATATATATTAAACAAAATTTCTAATATCGTTAACGATAAGAATGTTTCGGCAGGGAGGACAATATGGAGCAACGCAGATCAAAACAACTTTTTGACAGGGCGCAGCAGTTGATACCGGGCGGAGTAAATTCACCGGTGCGGGCTTTTCGGGCCGTGGGAAGGCAGCCCTTTTTCGTGGAGCGGGCACAGGGACCATGGCTTTACGATGCGGGCGGGAACCGGTATCTGGATTATGTCTGTTCCTGGGGGCCGGGCATTCTGGGACATGCACATCCGAAAGTGGTGGAGGCGGTACAAAGAGCCTGCGGCGGCGGGCTGAGTTTCGGAGCGCCGACAGCCGGAGAAGTGGAGCTGGCGGAACGGATCAGCGCCTGTGTGCCGGATGTGGAGATGGTGCGTCTGGTCAGTTCCGGAACCGAGGCGGTGATGAGTGCCGTGCGCGTGGCCAGAGGATTTACCGGCCGGGAAAAGATCATCAAATTCTCCGGCAATTACCACGGCCATTCGGACGGTCTGCTGGTGAAGGCCGGTTCCGGGCTGATGACACAGTCGGTGCCTGACAGCGCGGGTGTGCCGGCAGGATACGCGGCCTGCACGCTGACGGCGGTCTACAATGATACGGAGTCCGTGCGCAGGCTGATGGAGGAAAATGCCGGTCAGGTGGCGGCCGTGGTGGTGGAACCGGTGGCAGCCAATATGGGCGTGGTGCCGCCAAAGCCGGGATTTCTTGCGTTCCTGCGGCAGATCACACGACAGACGGGTGCGCTTTTGATTTTTGACGAGGTGATCACCGGTTTTCGACTGGCGCTGGGCGGGGCTTCCGAATACACGGGTGTTCACGCAGACCTGTATACCTTTGGAAAGATCGTGGGCGGCGGTATGCCGCTGGCGGCTTACGGCGGCAGACGGGACGTGATGGCCTGTGTTGCGCCTCTGGGGGCCGTCTATCAGGCCGGGACGCTGTCGGGGAATCCGGTGGCGGTGACGGCGGGGATCGAGACATTAAAGATTTTGATGGAAGATACGGGAATCTATGAACGGATCGACAGGCGCGCGGGGAGACTGGCGGAAGCCTTTCGACGCAGGGGGCTGACGGTAAATCGGGCCGGTTCTCTGCTTTCGGCATTCTTCACACCTGGCTGGGGAGAGCAGGAAGGCAGCGTGACGAATTATGAAGAGGCCTGTCAGTGCGACAGAGAGGCGTTTTCCGCATACTTTAACAGAATGCTGGAGCGGGGAATCTATGTGGCGCCATCCCAGTTTGAGGCCATGTTTGTGTCGGATGCCCATGAAGACGAGCTGATCGAGAGAACCTGTGAGGCGATCGGGGAATCGGTTCTATAGAGAGACATAATTTTTTGAAAAAAACGAAAAACCGAATATAATTAGTTAAAAATCATATTGACATGGAACATGCCTTCCACTATAATCTAATCAACAAAGGGAAGCATCCCTTTTCAAGTGAAATTCTCATACCATTCGGGATGAAAGATCGGATATTTCCGATTCCGGCGTTATCAGCCATATTTCACAAGAATACAGGAATGGCTGGGGCGCGGCAGAATCAGACGGAATCTGTCATGCAGCGGCCGGGAAGGAGTATATGGGCAGGAAAGATATGACAGGCAGAGTGTTCTTTTCCGATAAAGAGCGTTTTGCGGAATTATTGAATCTTCATCTCTATCATGGTGCAAAAGTGCTTCTGCCGGAGAATCTGGTTCAGAGAAAGCGGGAATATTCTTCTCTTGCAGATGTCTATGGACAGAAGAACAGAGATATTCTGATGGAAGAAACGAAGAACAGGATCTGTTACGGAGTAGAACTGGAGACGGAGGCGGATTTTCTGAGTACAGAGGACCACAGGACAGATTTAAAGGAGTTCTTCCAGGCCATGCAGTGCAGGCAGGACAGAGAGAGATTAAGGAAGCTGCTTCGTTCGGACGGATTTCAGAGGCTTGGCCCGGAGACAGAGCTGACGATTGCAGCACACTTGAACATAAGAAGACTTGTACGAAGAATGAGGAAGGGGGAAGTGCCCATGTGTAAAGCATTTGACGACCTGATGCAGGAAGAAAGAAGGAACGGAAGAAAAGAAGGCATGGAGAAAGGGATCGAGAAAGGGCTTGAGAAAGGAATCAAAAAAGGTAAAAAAGAAGGTAAGAAAGCGGAACGGCTTGGTATCATCGGCAGAATGAAGAAGGAAGGGCTGGAGGAAGCGCAGATCATCAGACTGACCAGATGTACGAAGGAAGAGTACGCGGCGGCTCCAGTGATATAAGGAATTTTGTAACCGGAAACCGCGTGATTCGCGGGCACATGCATTGCAAACACTGATTTCCTGTGCTATACTTAGGGGCGGTGCAGCAGAAATAATTTCGGAGGAAAACTGATGTTAAAAGATAAAACAATATTGATAACCGGCGGCACGGGTTCTTTCGGTAAGTGCTTTACCAGATACGTGCTGACTCATTACGAGCCGAAGAAAGTCATCATCTATTCCAGAGATGAATTCAAACAGTGGATGATGGCAGAGGAGTTTAAGGAATTTGCGGAGAAGCTGCGGTTCTTTATCGGAGATGTGCGGGATGGGGAGCGTCTGCGCAGAGCCTGTGAAGGTGTGGACTATATCATTCATGCGGCGGCATTAAAGCAGGTTCCGGCCTGTGAGTATAACCCCAATGAGGCGATCAAGACGAATATCCACGGTGCCATGAATGTGATTGATGCGGCATTGGACAGCGGTGTGCACAAGGTGGTGGCGTTATCGACGGACAAGGCGGTCAATCCCGTCAATCTGTACGGCGGCACGAAGCTGGTGTCGGACAAGCTGTTTGTGGCGGCCAATGCCTATGCCGGTGTGAAGGATATTAATTTTTCCATCGTCCGTTATGGAAATGTGGCGGGCAGCAGAGGTTCCGTGATACCGCTGTTCCATAAGCTGATCAAGGAGGGGGCGAAGGAGCTTCCGATCACGGATGTACGGATGACCCGTTTCTGGATCAGTCTGACGCAGGGTGTTGAGCTTGTTATTAAGGCTTTGGCGGAGGCTACCGGCGGAGAGACTTTTATCAGCAGGATACCTTCCTTTAAGATCACGGATCTGGCGGAGGCGATGCTGCCGGGATGCAGTATCAGGGAGACCGGCATCCGTCCGGGAGAGAAGCTGCATGAGATCATGGTCACCACGGAGGATTCCTTTACGACTTACGAGTATGACAGGCATTTCATCGTCTATCCGCAGATGACCTGGAATAACAGGCAGCAGCCGGATTTGAGCGGCAGGAAAGTGGAGGAAGGGTTCTCTTACAGTTCCGGTACGAATACGGAGTGGCTGTCGGTGGAGGATATCCGCGAACTGCTCAAAGGGGTAGAGCTGGAGAAATAAACAGCACAGTTTTGTAATTGTTACGACGACCGGCGAGGCTGCGGAGGGTAACGAGCGTGCAGGAAGAAAACAGAAGGGCATGCATGAAAAGTGCATGTCCTTTTTAACCTTAGTGGCCGGCAGGCGAACGGAAGAAAGGAAGATAAGGGGAATGAAGAAACCAGCGATCGAGGGCGGCACACCCGTCAGAGAGACGAAAATATATTATGGACATCAGTATATTGACGATGCCGATATTCAGGCCGTAGTGGATGTATTAAAAAGTGATAACCTGACCTGCGGGCCGAAGATCGGGGAGCTGGAAGAGAAGCTATGTCAGCTCACCGGTGCACGCTACGCGGTGGTGTGCAGCAACGGCACGGCGGCCCTGCATATGGCGGCGATGGCGGCAGGCGTAGGAGCAGGGGACGAGGTGATCACCACCCCCATTACATTTGCCGCATCAGCGAACTGTGCTCTTTACTGCGGCGGCAGACCGGTCTTTGCCGATGTTGATCCGGAGACGTATAATATCGATCCGGAGAAGGTGGAGGCAGCGATCACTGAGAGAACGAAGGCGGTCGTGGCGGTGGATTACACCGGGCAGTCGGTGGAGCTGGACCGGTTGTCGGAGATATGCAGGAAACATGGACTCATGCTGATCGAGGACGGCGCCCATGTGATCGGGACCACCTATAAGGGCAGAGCCAACGGTTCCATTTCCGACATGACGACGTTCAGTTTCCATCCGGTGAAGACCGTTACCGGCGGTGAGGGCGGTGCGGTGCTGACCAATGATGAGACTTTATATAAGAAGCTGCTTTTATACCGCGCTCACGGGATCACGAGGGAAGAAGCGCAGATGGAGCATGAAGCAGACGGCGCCTGGTATTATGAGCAGGTGGAGCTGGGCTATAATTATCGTATGACGGATATACAGGCGGCGCTGCTCATCAGCCAGCTGGACAAGCTGCCTCTTTTCAAACAGAGGAGAAAAGAGATCGTAGCCAGATATAACGAAGCCTTTGACAGGCTGCCGATGCTTTTTGTACAGAAAGAGATTCCGGAATCGGATACCACAAGGCATCTCTATATCCTGCGCATCGTGCCGGAGAGGCTGACCATCGACCGGAAGCAGTTCTTTGAGGCGCTGGCAGCGGAGAATGTATGCTGCAACGTGCACTACATTCCGACCTACTATTTCCCGTATTATGAGAAACTGGGTTATAAAAAGGGCCTGTGTCCGAACGCAGAAAAACTGTACGAAGAGATTCTGTCATTGCCTTTGTACTACGCTATGACAGACGCGGATGTGGAGAGCGTGATCGAGGCGGTGACGAAAATTGCCCTGTATTATGAGCAAAAATAATCTGTCACAGGTTATGTAGATCTGCCTTACGGGTAGAGCGCATGGCAATAACAGCACACAGCAACAGCAGGGATGGAAACAGATGAAACTATCAATAATCGTGCCGGTCTACAATATGGCGGCTGAAGGAAAATTAGAATATTGCCTGAACTCCCTTGTGGCGCAGACGATAGGGGATTATGAGATCATTGCGGTGGACGACTGCTCTACGGACGATTCCTGGAAGATCCTGCAGGATTACCAGAAGCGTTATCCGGAGAAGTTTTGCGCCATCCACTCTGATGTAAACCAGAAGCAGGGCGGTGCCAAGAATATCGGTATGGCGGCGGCGCAGGGGGAGTGGATCGGATTTATCGACAGCGATGACTGGATCACGCCGGATTTCTATGAACGCCTGATCGGAAAGGGTGAGGAGACCGGGGCCGATATGGTGGGCTGTGATTATCACATGACCGGAGAACACAGCATGAAGGTCGGGCAGGTGGTGCACAACAACAGGCCGGAGCAGACCGGGGTACTGAATGAAGAGAAATATCGTTCCCTGATCCTGGACGGCGGCAGTCTGGTGGTGAAGGTGTACCGCAGGGAGATCGTGATCGACCATCCGAGCCGCTTCCCGACCGGGATTTTTTATGAGGATAATGCGCTGGCCAATTCCTGGATGCTGCGGGCCCGTCATTTTGAGTATATCGAAGAACCGTTGTATTACTATTATCAGCACGATACGTCCACGGTGCATACGATCACGGCGCGCAGATGTGAGGATCGCATGGAAGCCGGGCGCATTATGCTGCGGGAAGCCGTACAATACGGGTATTTGGAGAAGTACCGGCCGGAACTGGAATTCAGTTTTGCCACACTTTTCTATGTGAATACGCTTTTCACGTATATGCAGGGTGTGCGGCCGGTGCGGTACGGATTTGTCAAGAAGCTGGGGCAGGAGATGCGTGCGGCTTTTCCGGATTTCCAGGAAAACAGGTACTACCGGGAGCGCATCGGAGCGGAGGAGAAGAAGCTGGTGCGGATGCAGATGGCATCTACCCTCAAATTTATGATATATTACAAACTGTTATGGGGCTATCGTAAGTTCAGGAAGCGTTTTGGCCCGTAGAACGGGAGTTATGGAGAGGCGGCTATGCAGACAGAAGAGATGTCCATGAAAAGTAAAATCATCTATATTGTGTTCGTGTGCTTTATAACACTGCTGATCTGGCTTGGAGACGAGGGGCACAGACCGCTGGCCTATACGGGCTCTGAGCTGCTGCACTCGGTGGGGCTGATCGATTCGGAGTATGGGCTTGTCATCAGAGAGGCTGTTTCGAGAAACGGGGCGGTGGCGAATACGCCGCAGTATGTGATGAATAAAGGCAGCTATACAGCTACGCTGCGTTACAGGGCAGAGGCAGAGGATTCGGTTCTGGAGCTGTGGGAGCAGGGGAAGAAAATGGCCGGCTGGTCCATCGATCCCTCTGAGACAGAGATGACGGTCGATTTCACATTGCCAAAGGACATGAAACAGCTGCAGCTGCGTGTCAATTACAGCGGCAAAGGGGAACTGACGGTTCAGGAGCTGGAGATCAGGCCCTATACGCTGTTTTATTCAGACAGTTATTTTTTCATGCTCCTGTTTCTTTCATGCAGCCTGCTTCTGTGGTGGTATCTGCAGGGAGGCAGTGCGCGGTTTTCCAGAGAGCAGATCGTGGACTGGGGTGTCATTCTGGGCGTGGCGCTTCTGGCAACGACGCCCATGATGCAGACTTATCTCTATAACGGGGATGATCTCTGCTACCACCTGGCCCGTCTGGAGGGATTGAAGGACGGTATCCTGGACGGGCAGATTCCGGTCAACATTCAGCCGGACGGCCTGAAAGGCAATGGCTACCTGAATACCATGTATCCCTATCTGTTTCTTTATATAGGGGCGTTTTTGCGCATATGCCGCGTCTCGCTGGGACTTTCCTATAAGGTGCTGATCTTTCTGGCCAATCTGGCCTCGGCAGTGTGTGCCTATACAGCGGTAAAGTCCATGTGCAGATCACGCAGGAGCGTGATTTTGGCGGTGGTGCTGTACACGCTTATGCCATACCGGTTTACCAATATTTTCTCCAGAGGAGATCTGGGGGAAACGCTGGCGCTGATCTTCTGGCCGCTTATCATTGCGGGTCTGTATCATGTGATACTGGGCGAGAGAGGACGATGGTACTACCTGGTGATCGGTTTTAGCGGCGTACTGCAGAGCCATATTTTAAGCGCGGCTTTTGTGGCGGTTTTCTGTGTGATCACGGCTCTGTGTTTTTGTGTGCGTATTTTTCAAGAAAAAAGATACAAAGAGATCGGCAGGGCGGCCGGTATGACGCTGCTGTTGAATCTGTGGTATCTTGTGCCTTTTCTGTATTATTATTTCGGGGAAGAGCTGAGCACGGAAGTGCTGCGGTGGAGCGGTTATTTCGAACAGTCGGTCAATCCGTCCAATTTTACGCAGAGCATCAGTCTCTACAACAAGCAATATTTTTCGCTGGGACTGGCACTGCTTGGCTGTGTGGGAATCGGGTTGCTGAGATTTCTGTGTGAGCGGCAGCGGGAACGGACAGGCCAGGACGGCTATCTGCTGTATCTGTTTGTGACGGGATGTGTGCTCGCCTACATGACAACGGGATATTTTCCGAGTCTGGCATTGCTGGACAATGAGTTGTTTGAGAATATCGTGACGATGATCCAGTTTCCCTGGCGTTTTCTGGGGCCGGCTTCTGCCTGCTTTCTGTTTGTGGGGGCGATCGGTCTGGCTGAGTCGCAGATTCTGGCGCCTTACCGGAATCTTGTGTTTACGCTGCTTGTTGGTCTGAATCTGCTGGTGATCGTGTCCGTGCCCATGGACAATAACCATATGCCTTACAAAAATGCGGAGGCGGTGGCTTCCAAGGGGCATGAGAGTAAGCTGGCGGCCAATATCGGCCTGTTCTATCCCCATGAGTGGCGGATTGAGGGGGCGTCCGATGAGCGGATGGTTTCCAATGTAGTCACTTCCGACATGCACAGCGTAACGGTTCATAGTTTTGAGAAAAAGGGAACAAAGGCGGCGGTTTCCTACACTGCGGTCAGGGAAGGCTGTTTTATCGAGCTGCCGATACAGGGATATCTCGGATACAGTGCCAGCGATGAAAACGGAGAACGTCTTGAGACCGAGCGCGGCGGTGGGGCAAGGATACGGATCCGGACCATCGGGGACGGCATGGAGCACAGGGTTTATGTGCGGTATGGGCGGTTGCCGCTCTTTATTGCGGCGAATCTGGTGTCGGCGGCGACGATCGCAGGGATCGGATGGCGGCTGTATCGGAAGAAGCGGGTAAAGGCAGGCTGATCACTGTATCAGCGCGGCGGCGATCCTGTCGGCGCCGGATCCGTCCAGAAAGTTCCTCATGGCGGCAGAGACGGCGGCGCGGGCCGCGGCGTTTTGCGTCATGTCGGCCAGAAAGCCGAGGATGCGCCCGATCGTATGGAGATCCGGCAGGACGGCATTTTCACGGTCCGGATGGGCAGAGACGTTGGCAGCGCTGTTGTGGACGCAGCAGGAGACAGAATCCGCCGGGATTTCTGAATGATCTGCAGAGCGGATGTCGCCGGCGCAGGGGATCAGCTGCTTCTTTTCGTAGGATTCCACCACGGTGCGCTGGTTTTCGGCCATAAGATAGCTGACGGAGGGAACGCCCACTGCGCAGAGCTCGCACAGGGTCGTGCCGCCGGCAGAGACAGCCAGGTCGCAGGAGGCCATCAGGGCCGCGACTTCTTTCACATCGGTATGGATATGGACGGACGGACAGACTTGTGCAAGTGCCTGCAGGGCTTCGTAGCGCGTATTCGACCGGCTGGTCAGTACATGGTAGTGCAGGGAGCGCAGCAATGGCAGGCTTTCGCTTTTGAAACGGGCAGGCTGCATGGCGTAGAAGCGTTCCCGCAGAAGGGATAAAGAGCCGGCGGCGGAGCCGCAATCCGCAGGACCGTATTCAGGATAGAGGATCGTGAGCAGCGTTTCGGCGATCCGATAAGGGTCGGTGCCGCCGGTGGATAACAGGACATCTCCAGCCGTCGGACGGACTTCATAGCATACGTTGTCAAACTGCCGGCGCAGAGGCGTGCAGCGGGGGCCGAGCAGTCTGCGGGCGGCGTGGTCGTAACAGGCGCAGGGTTCCTCCGTGTCGTAGTTGATCAACAGATCCACGGCACAGTCGATGCTGCGGAGGTCATCCAGATATGCCACGCGGAAACAGCTGCGCAGCGCCTGAAAATATGCGGGAGTGGCATAATAGGAGTCGATGAAAAGCCACGGCCTGACGTGAAAAACATCAGGAACAGCAGGCGCGTCTGCGTCGACGGTGTTACGGCGAAGAACGTTTTCCGGCGCGCCCACAGCGTTGTCTGCGCTGCAGAGGAGCGGACAGGACAACAGCGCAGGAATCTCCTGCTCCGGGTTTTTGAAATCCGTGTGCAGGCTGCAGACCTGGAACTCCTGCGGGACGGCGAAGCGCTCACGCAGCAGGGAGAGACTTTCTTCATCGGAAACGATAAAGGCAACGGCAGCGCCCATGCGCGCACAGGCGCGGGCGATGGCAAGACAGCGCATCAGGTGTCCCGTGGCGATCTCGCTGTTTCCGTCTGTTCTGAAATAAATGTCAGTCATATTGTGTTCCCCTTTTTAAATATTTCCACGCAGTAACAGCATGGAGCAGGAAGCTGCCTGCCTTTATACGATAGTTAGCGACATTAGATCTTTCGTTTACTATAATTATATAGGGCATGAGCCTAAATGGCAATGCAGGGCTTTGTTACAGGGCTTTTTTTAAAATTCAAGTCCTGTCTTGCATGGCAAAGGCAGATTCTATATAATAGGACATGGAACTGTGCCGGGGCGTGTTTAAAAGGCTGTCAGCTGCACGCATTCAGAAACCGGTTTATTGAGGATACAAAGAGAGGAGTTCGATCATGGTTAAATTGTTGGAAGGCGGCGCGTATCTGGTTCACGGAACGGAGATCGTTGCACAGGGCGCAGAGGCGGCGGCCGAGATTAAGAGTAAGACAGGACGGGAAGTATCCAGGGAGGAGGCGGCCAGGAATACGATGGCTTACGGTATTCTTGAGGCGCACAATACTTCCGGAAACATGGACAGGCTTAAGATCAGATTTGATAAACTGACTTCTCACGATATCACTTTCGTGGGTATCATACAGACGGCGCGGGCATCGGGACTGACCAGATTTCCCATTCCCTATGTGCTGACCAACTGCCACAATTCGCTGTGCGCGGTAGGCGGTACGATCAATGAAGACGATCACATGTTCGGTCTGACCTGTGCCAAGAAGTACGGCGGTGTCTATGTACCGCCGCATCAGGCAGTCATTCACCAGTATGCCAGAGAGATGATGGCCGGCGGCGGCCGGATGATCCTTGGTTCCGATTCCCATACCCGTTACGGGGCGCTGGGAACAATGGCCATGGGCGAAGGTGGTCCGGAGCTGGTCAAGCAGCTGTTGTCGCAGACTTACGACATCAATATGCCGGGCATCGTAGGGGTGTACCTGACGGGAGAACCGGTGAAAGGGGTCGGCCCGCAGGACGTGGCGCTGGCGATCATCGGCGCGGTGTTCGGTAACGGATATGTGAAGAATAAGGTGATGGAATTCGTGGGGCCTGGCGTGTCTTCTCTGAGCGCTGATTTCCGAATCGGCGTCGATGTGATGACTACGGAGACGACCTGTCTTTCCTCGATCTGGCGGACCGATGAACAGATCAGGGAGTTTTATGAGATTCACGGCAGAGTGGAAGAATATAAAGAGTTGAATCCGGGAGAGGTGGCGTACTACGACGGCATGATCATGGTGGATCTGTCGAAGATCAGACCGATGATCGCCATGCCTTTCCATCCCAGTAATACGTATACGATCAGTGAAGTGAATGAGAACCTGCAGGATATTCTGCACGATGTGGAGGAGCGGGCGAAGGTAAGCCTGGACGGGGCGGTGCCTTATTCTCTGCAGGATAAGATCGTCAACGGCAGATTCCTGGTGGATCAGGGGATCATCGCAGGCTGTGCGGGCGGCGGCTTCGAGAATATCTGCGCGGCAGCCGACATTCTGCGGGGCTCTTACATCGGCGCCGACGGCTTTACTTTAAGCGTGTACCCGGCATCCATGCCTGTCTATATGGAGTTGATCCGGAATGGCTGCGCGGCGGCGATCCTGGAGACGGGCGCGGTGCTGAAGACGGCGTTCTGCGGTCCCTGCTTCGGCGCGGGCGATACGCCGGCGAACAATGCGTTCAGTATCCGGCATTCTACGAGAAATTTCCCGAACAGGGAGGGCTCCAAGCTGCAGAACGGCCAGATTTCTTCCGTGGCGCTGATGGATGCCCGCTCGATTGCGGCGACAGCGGCCAACAAGGGTATGCTCACGCCGGCGACGGAATTCGACGGTGAGATCGGCAGATATAAGTATCATTTCGATTCCAATATTTATAAGAACCGCGTCTTTGATTCCAGGGGCGTGGCAGATGAAACTGTGGAGATTCAGTTTGGCCCCAATATCAAGGACTGGCCGGCTATGGGGGCACTTCCGGAGAATCTGGTGCTGCGTGTCGTATCCGAGATTCATGATCCGGTGACGACGACAGACGAATTGATCCCTTCCGGCGAGACTTCCTCCTACCGCTCCAATCCGCTGGGACTGGCAGAATTTACGCTTTCCAGAAAGGATCCGGAGTATGTGGGCAGGGCGAAGGACATCCAGAAGGCGGAGAAGGCCAGAATGCAGGGAGAGCATCCCTGTCAGGCACATCCGGATGTGAAGCCGGTGATGAATGTGATCAGGGAGACATTCGCGGATGCATCCCATGAGAATACAGGGTTCGGCTCAACGATCTTTGCGGTGAAGCCCGGAGACGGTTCTGCCAGAGAGCAGGCGGCAAGCTGTCAGAAGGTACTTGGCGGCTGGGCCAATATTGCCAATGAGTATGCGACCAAGCGTTACCGCTCGAACCTGATCAACTGGGGCATGCTGCCTTTCCTGATCGAAGAGGGAGAATTGCCATTCCACAACCTCGATTACCTGTTCTTCCCGGATATCCGCAGGGCCGTGGAGGAGAAAGCGGATGTGATCAGGGCATACAAAGTCTCTGTGGAGGAGAACAGGCTGACGGAGTTTACATTGAAACTCGGAGAGCTGACAGATGAGGAGCGGCAGATCATTTTGAAAGGATGCCTGATCAATTATAACAGAGTAGAGCAGTAAAACGCGTTATTTGCGGATTTATGCCGTTAACTCTAAATTACCCGGGCAGTGCATCCGATATAGTAAATACAAGGGACGGTTGTTCCTGGCCAGACGGTTGTTTCTTGAATCTGAATAATGTATAGACCATGGACGGTATTTTTTTGAGGGAAAAGGATTTTCTTTGGGGGATGCCGTCTTTTCTATTGCCATGCATCACGGATGATGCAGTCGGTGGCACAGACGGGCATAGATGGGGTCTGGGCAAAAGGAGGTAAGTGTGAGAATCGATTCCGGTGTAGTAGCTATGGAATCCACCAGAAAGTATTCTTCTGTGACGGTCAGGTCTGCGAGGGGCTCTATGGTGCGTCGTACAGGGAATTTGAACAGGGATCCGGGCAATCTGGGCGGTTTCTTCGGCAGCCTGGACAGTACCGGTGAGAACACGGGACAGACAGAAGAGAATGGTAAGAACAACGCGAATTTAGAAGATATAACCACACATTTTCAGAATTTGTCCAATGCAGGGCGGGTATCCGGCGCCACAAGGCAGCAGGATCCGGTCATGACCATCCGGCAGCAGTGTGTGCGCTTCCTGCTGGATTTGTTTTTCCGGTTTCGCGGGGAGAACATGCGGGAAGAAGATCTGCCGGGGATGCCGGGCAGTTTTGGAATGAACAGCCAGCAGCCGGTCTATCAGGTAAATACGATCACAAATGAGTATTATCACAGGGAAGAGGAGCATACTGCGTTTGCCACACAGGGCATGGTAAAGACGGCGGACGGCAGGGAGCTTTCTTTTCAGCTGGAATTTTCCATGAGCCGCAGCTTTGAAGAATATTATAAGGAAACGTATGAGACCGGATTTGTGAGCTATTGTGATCCGCTGGTGATCAATCTGGATACAAATATTGCACAGGTGTCGGATCAGAAGTTTTTCTTCGATCTGGATCAGGACGGCAAAGAAGAGGAGATTTCTTCCCTGAAATCGGGCAGCGGTTTTCTGGCGCTCGACCTGAACGGCGACGGCGTGATCAATGACGGCGGGGAGCTTTTCGGAACGAAGTCCGGCAACGGGTTTGCCGATCTGGCAAAATATGATTCCGACGGCAACGGCTGGATTGACGAGGCGGATGCGGTATGGGAGAAGCTCTTGATCTGGACGAAGGACGAGGATGGCAATGACAAGCTCTACCATCTGTCAGAGCTGGGTGTGGGCGCCATAGGGCTTGGCAGGACATCGACCCAGTTTGCGCTGAATTCTGAGAAGGATAACAGTCATAATGCGATGATCAGAAGTACGGGCATCTTTCTGTATGAAAACGGGAATGTCTCTACCGTACAGCATCTGGATCTGGTAAGATAACGGTATAAAAAAAGAATTGTCCACATACGAATAGTACATGGAAAACAAAGGCAGCAATCAGGAGTATGTACTGTGATAATGTGGGGTGTTTCATGTGAAGTATCATAGAATCGTCTTAAAGAAAACAAACAAAAGAGATGCGGGCGGCTTTCTTTTGTTTGTTTTTTTGCTGCCCTATGTGTGTGCCAGTCTGTGGGGGCATGTGGGGGAGGAGACAGAGAAGCTGCGGCAGAGAGAAGGCGTGCCGCAGGCGCAGGAGGCGGCAGGGTATGAGATCCTGGTGAAATATGACTGGGGTGTCTGGGCGCTTCCGCTGGAAGAGTATCTGGTCTATAAGCTGAGCGCCGTTATGCCGCAGGAGTATGAGAAGGAGGCGTTGAAGGCACAGGCGGTGCTTCTGCGGACGGAGGTCGTGGAAGCGCTCAGGGAAGAGGATACGAAGAGCCTGCAGATCTCGGGCGGGGGCATGGAACGGTGGTACGAGACGGATACGGGCTCGGAGGCGTATCTGCCCTGGCGGCAGGCGGTGGAGGAGACGGCCGGCCTGTATCTGTGCTGTGAGGGGGAACCGATACAGGCTTCTTATTTTAAGCTGAGCAACGGACAGACAAGAGACGCCGCCGAGGTATGGGATACGGATACACGGCCTTATCTGACGGGCATCTCCTGTGTGCAGGATAAGGCGGCCCGGGATTACAGCAGTATCGTGAAGGTTTCCAGAACGAATTATGTACGGACGCTGCAGGCCAGACTTACGGGAAATTTTTCACAGCAGGAGATCCTGGAAGGGGCGGCGGTGTCCTATGACAGCGCAGGATATGTGACAAAAGTGTCGTTTTCTGCGGAAAATAAAGAAACACAGGAGATTGACGGGGAAGAGTTCCGCTATCTGTTTGACCTGCCGTCGGCATCTTTTGAGATGGAACAGGAGAAGACACAGGTGATCTTCCGGGTAACGGGGGTGGGACATGGCTTTGGTATGAGCCAGTATGGCGCCAATTGTATGGCATTGAACGGAGAGACGTATGATCAGATTCTGGCAGAATTTTTTTTCAGGACAGAATTAGCAAAATTTGAATAACCTGTCAAAAATGGGTAAGACTAACACCATGTACTTGCATATTGTGAGAGGCGTTTTTGGGGCATTTCCAGAAGCTGGCCTGGATCATTCACAAATCAGAAAGGTAAGTTTGGAAGTAAAAATGAAAACAGGAGGCAAGGTTTCATGGTAAGGAGAAATAGAAACAGTGTTAGGAAAGAGCGGGCCATTATGTTGGCATCATCTGTGCTGGTATTGACGGCACTGACGGTCACCGGTGTTTTTGTAAAGCGAAATAACAATGCGGAGAAGGAAGATTATGTGGTGGACTTCGAGGCCATCGAGAAGAGCGATAATATGACCGCCGAGAATATGATGACCGGAGAGGAACTGGATACGCTGTTTGCGGAAGTGGGCACGGATGATCTGGATTACGACCCCAGCTTTCAGGAGGCGAATTCCCTCCATGTAGAGAATACGGAGGGCAAACTGTCGCCGGAAGGGATCGCAGCCAAAGACAGCAAAGAAGACAAGAAGACTGACAGCCAGGACAAGAAGGATGCAAAAGCGGTAAGCGAGGAGAATGAGGAAACTGCGCAGACGTCGAAGGAGATCGAGAAGGAAATAAAGAGCAGTGAGGCAAAGACCGCGGAACCCATAATCGAAGAAACCAGTAAAAAACAGGACAAGAGCAAGAAAAAAGAAGAGGAAGAAGCTGATGCAGGGATGTTTGACGAGTCGGTAGACACGGCGCAGAAGAATGAAGCGCCGGAGACCGCGGAGGCGATTTCCACGACAGTACAGCCCACACTGGATTTTAAGGAAGAGGACGGGCTGGTGTGGCCGATCGTGGGAGATGTGCTGGTCAACTACAGTATGGACAAGACCGTCTATTTCCCGACGCTGCAGCAGTATAAATATAATCCGGCCATTGTCATTGCGGCCAACAAGGGAGACAGCATCACCGCGGCGGCGGACGGACGCGTGGTATCCGTAAGCTATGATCCTGCGATCGGCAATACGGTGGTGATGGATCTTGGCAACGGTTATGAACTGACTTACGGACAGCTGGAGAATATCACGGTATCCGAGGGAAGCTATGTATCCGTGGGGGACGGGATCGGAACCGTGGCCGCACCTACCAAATATTACAGCGTGGAAGGCACGAATGTATATTTCAAGCTGACGAAGGACGGGGAACCGGTAAATCCGATGGGCCAGCTGAATTAGGAGGGCTGTGAGGGAATGCGCGGGGATGTGCATTCCCTGTTCTCTTTGCGGTGTGGTGGAAAAAGAAGCAGGGAAGAGACAGACCGGGCACTAATACTGGTAAAAGGCGATCTGTTGACAACAGGAATAAGGACAGGAAGGAAAGAGGCGGATTGGGGTTATGTTGATCATCATACACGGGAATATCAAGACAATGGAGGGAAGGGATTACGAGGACGGTTTCTTGCAGATCAAGGACGGTAAGATAGCGGCGGTTGGCAGGATGGAGGACTGTGATCCGGCGCTTTTGCGTGACAGGAAGCGGGTGCAGGTGATCGACGCCCGAGGAAATCTGGTGATGCCGGGGATCATTGAGGCGCATTGCCATATGGGGATCACGGAGGAAAAGAAAGGGATGGAGGGGGACGACTGCAATGAAAATGTGAATCCGGTCACCCCCTGGCTGCGGGCTGTAGATGCCATCAATCCGATGGACGCCGCCTTCAACGACGCCATCAAAGCAGGCATAACGTCGGCCATGATCGGGCCGGGCAGCGCCAATGTGGTGGGCGGACAGTTTGCCTTCGTGAAAACCCACGGCAGATGTATTGATGATATGATCGTCAAGGCGCCGGCGGCGATGAAGGTTGCCTTCGGGGAGAATCCCAAGGTAAATTATGCCGGGCAGAATACGTCGCCCGCCACCCGCATGGCGATTGCGGGGATACTGCGCGAGGAGTTGTTTAAAGCCAGAACGTATCAGCAGAGGAAACAGAAAGAGCCGGATATGTCTCCCGATTTCCGTTACGAGTGCTGGCTGCCGGTGCTTACAGGAGAGATTCCCTTAAAGGCACATGCCCACAGGGCGGACGATATTCTGACGGCGGTGCGCATTGCCGGAGAGTTTGGCCTTGGCATGACGCTGGACCACTGCAGTGAGGGTCACCTGATCGTGGAGGAGCTGCGTGAGGCGGGCTTTCCGGCGATCGTGGGTCCGGATATGGCCAGCCGCAACAAGATCGAGGTCAAGAACATGGCATTTAAGACGGCCGGTATTCTGAGCAGGCATGGCATTCTGACAGCCATAACCACGGATCATCCGGTGTCCATGATCCAGTTTTTGCCGATCTGTGCAGGGCTGGCGGTGAAGGAAGGGATGCCGCCGGAGGAAGGCCTGCGGGCCATCACGATCAATGCCGCCAAAATCTGCGGCGTGGACAGTCGTGTGGGCAGCCTGGCAGCAGGTAAGGACGCGGATGTGGTGATCTTTGACGGCAATCCGATGGAAGTATTTACCAGCGCTTTATGCACGATAATTAATGGAAAAATCATATATTATGATGAAGAGAGCGGAATTTTGTGATAGAATAAGGAACTGGACAGTTTTGCATCGGGATCGAAGATAAAAAGAGAGATTTAAGATACCATGAGAAAGAGATTTTTGAAAATACGAAATTGCATAGTGCTGTGTGCGATGCTCCTGACAGGCTGCGGTTTTGTATCGGAGTTTTCTTTTGATACGCTGCAGACGGGGAGTGAGGGCGAGGAACTTACGACGCTGGGACTGACGCCGGAATTCAATTATGAAGTGCCGGAGAGTCTGCCGGGTATTCTCGTCGATCAGGTGGGATATGCGCGGGGAAGCGACAAGACGGCCATATTTTACGGGGAACTGCTGCCGGATACGTTCGAGGTGGTGGATGCGGAAAGCGGTCAGATCGTCTATACGGGCCAGGTCGAGCCGCGGGAAAATGTACAGGAGGAGGATCTGCCGGTAAGCTACGGTGAATTTACAGCGCTGGAAACTGTCGGCACCTATTACATACAGGCGGCCATGGTGGGACAGTCCTATACGTTCGAGATAGCGGACGACCCGTATACGGAGCTGTTTCATACGGCGTTGAAGAAATACTACTATAACCGCTGCGGGCAGACGCTTTCTTCGGAGCTGGCCGGCGAGGCGGCCAGGAATGCCTGTCATGCCAGAGAAGCACAGCTCAAAGACGAAGCCGATGTGAAGCTGGATGTGTCGGGCGGCTGGCATGTGGATGAGACGGGCAGCCGGGACGTGTCCAAAGGGTGCAGGACGGCCAACTATCTTATGACGGCCTATGAACTGTATCCGGATGTGTTCGACGACCAGGCGGGGATCCCCGAGAGCGGCAATGACATTCCGGATGTGCTGGACGAGGTGAAGTACGAGATCGACTGGCTGCTCAAGATGCAGGATGCCACGAGCGGCGCGGTATATTCCGGCGTCAGCAGCGTTGATAACAAATCGGCGGGGTATCTGCTCTATGTGGACGGGATCAATATGAATGCGACAGTCCAGTTTGCGGCGACGCTGGCGAAATTCAGCTATCTTTATCAGAATTATGACAGAACTTTTGCGACTCAGTGCCTGCAGGCGGCGGACCGGGCTTACCGCTACGTGGGAAAATATCTGGAGGATGTCACGCCGGAGGAATATTTTCATGCCGCGGCAGAACTTTACCGTGCTGCCGGAGCCTACAGCTATCATACGGTGATCAAAGAATATCTGTTGGGAAATCCGCTCACCGACATGCAGAATGATCATGTTTTCTGGGGCTGTGTGACCTATATGTCGACAAAGCAGAATGTGGATGTGAGCCTTTGCGGGGACGTGATGAAGATCCTGATGCAGGAGGGAGAAAGGATCGCCGAAGATTCCAGGCAGTCCGGCCTGCTGGTGTGTATGAAGGAAGAGCACAGTGGCAGCGCGGAACTGTTGAAGGATATTACGAGGCTGACGGTTGTCGATCACGTCATCACCAACCATGAGTATTCCATGCTGCTGCAGAACCATCTTCACTATATACTGGGACGGAATCTGCAGTCTGTCAGCTATTTTGACGGAGTTGGAAGCCGCAATTATAAAGAGGTTGACATGAGCCTTGGTGTTATGAGCCAGATCGACCTGAATGCGGAGCTGGTGTTGATGATGAGTGCGATCGTGGAGGAGCTGGGGGTAGCTGCTGAGTAAAAGGCAGCTATACCAGCTCTTTATTTTTGAAATAGGCTTCTTTGATAACGTCCTGTACGAGGACACCGATGCGGCGTTTATCTTTTTTGTCCAGTTCATTCATATAAATGGGCTTGCAGTATTCGAGGACAACATGGGTCTTGCGGATCCATGGGATATGATCCTCGAAGATATGGCCGGCATTGTTGATGCTCATAGGAACGATGGCGCATCCGCTCTTCTCGGCGACTTTGAAGCTGCCGTTGTGGAATTCCAGAAAAGTATCTTCCGTCCGGTTGCGCGTCCCCTCCGGGAAAATACAGATGGAGATACCGGACTTGATCTTGTCGATGGCCGTCAGGATGGACTGCATACCGGCTTTGATATCAGAGCGGTCGAGAAAAACGCAGTGCAGGTATTTCATCCAGGTATTCAGGGACGGAATGCGCAGAATCTCTATTTTGGACATATAGCCGGTAAGCCGCGGTACACGGACGTAGGTGATGAGGATATCGAAATAGCTTCTGTGATTCCCGACATAAAGTACCGGCTCGTCTTTTGGAACATTTTCCTCACCGATCACGGTCACGGTGATGCCGGAAAGGAAGAGAACGACACGGAAGGCCCACTTGACGATCGCCAGAGAGCTGCGGTCTTTCAGGCCCGGATTGTATTTGCCGATGATGTATTCCGCCAGCTGAATCGGCAGGCTGACGATCAGGAAGATAACAACGAAGAGAAGAACCAAAATTAATCGAATCATGGGAGTGCCTTTCTGGAATTTTGTAAATTTGGGGATTGTCCTGTTTTTGTGTACGGCTGTGAGGACTTCTTTCATAATTATATAGGGAATGATGGCATTAATCAATAGGAATACACCAGGCAGTTTCGTAATAAATTAGATAATAAGAGTTTATTGTCGGAGTGGAAGCATATGAGCAGATTCTATGAATATCAGAAGAGGATTGTGAGCGTTTTTCTGATCTGTCTGATGTGTATGAGTGTATATGCGTGCGGGAAGAAACAGGATGCCATGGAGAAGATCAAGGATCTGGACTGCACGGTGATCGCGGAAGATAAGATCCCGGAGGAACTGCTTAGTAAGATCGCGCAGAAGAAGACAGAGGCATTCAGACTTACCTTCGAGGACAGGGGCTTTCTTTATATCTGTGTGGGCTACGGGACGCAGGAGACCGGCGGTTACAGCATTGCCGTGAATGCGCTGTACGAGACGGCCAACGCTATCTATGTGGATACGAACCTGATCGGGCCGGCGCCGGAGGAGAAGAGCAATCAGGTGGAAAGTTACCCTTATGTGGTGATCAAGACAGAGTTTGTGGATAAACCGGTGGTGTTTGATTAACGGGGAAGATATGGTATACTATCATAAAAAGCAGGAAGATAAAGCACAAAAAGGGGCGGCATTATTATGTTGTATTTAAAGAACGGTTATTTGATCGATCCGGCATCGGGTACGGAAGGACATCGGGATATTCTGATAAAAGACGGAAAAATTGCGGGTATTCTGCCGCAGGGAACGGATTCTGGGAAGAAAGAAAATCTGGAAGCGATTGACTTAAAAGGTCAATACATAATTCCCGGACTGGTAGATGTTCACGTGCATTTTCGCGATCCCGGGTTTACTTATAAGGAGGACATCTGTTCGGGCGCGGAGGCTGCGGCCCGGGGCGGCTTTACATCGGTGGTGCTGATGGCGAATACGAAACCGGCGGTGGACAATGCGGAGACCCTCTCTTATGTGTTGGAAAAAGGCCGGGAGACGGGAATTCATGTATATACCTGCGCCAACGTGACGAAGGGAATGCAGGGGCGGGAACTGACGGATATGGAGACGTTGAGCAGGCTGGGAGCGGCAGGGTTTACCGATGACGGCATCCCGCTGCTGGACGAGGAGCTGCTGCGCAGTGCCCTGCAGTGCGCGGCGAGGCTGCAGCGGCCGGTCAGCCTGCATGAAGAGAATCCCGCTCTGATCCGGAATAACGGCGTGAATGCCGGCAGGGCGGCGGCGCATTTCGGGATAGGAGGTTCCCCCAGAGAAGCGGAGATTTCCATGGTGGAGCGGGATCTTAGGATTGCGGTGACGCAGGAAGCCGATCTGTCCATCCAGCATATCAGCACGCGGGAAGCGGTGGAACTGGTACGGCAGGCGAAGCGTCTGAGCAGCCATATTTATGCGGAGGCCACACCTCATCATTTTACGTTGACGCAGGAGGCGGTGATCAGGCACGGTACGCTGGCGAAGATGAACCCGCCGCTGCGGGAGGAGGAGGACAGGCTGGCGATCATCGAGGGGCTGCGGGACGGCACGATTGATATGATCGCCACCGACCATGCGCCCCACAGCACAGAAGAGAAAGCAAAGCCGCTGACGGAAGCGCCAAGCGGCATCATCGGACTGGAGACGGCGCTGTCTTTGGGAATCCGGGAGCTGGTGCGTAAGGGATACCTGTCTATGTCCGAACTGGTGCGGAAGATGAGTTATGCGCCGGCGCAGCTGTACCGCCTCGATGCGGGCTATGTGGCAGAGGGCGGCCCGGCAGATCTGGTAGTGCTTGATCCGGACGGGCAGTGGGTGGTGGACGGTTTTGCCTCCAGGGCGGTGAATTCTCCCTTCATCGGGGAGACGATGCCCGGCGTGATCAGTTATACGATCTGTCAGGGGAAAATTGTATATCGGGGAAACAGGAACTAAGGAAACAGAAAACGAAAGAAACAGAAAATTAAAGAAGCAGGAAACTAAAGAAACAGAAAACCAGGAAAACAGCAAACCAGAGAAGTACAGGAAGGGCACAGCAGGATGGCACAAAAAAAGAAAACAACAGTGACAGTAGTGTCACAAAAACAGATTGCGGCACAGATCTATGATCTGTGGGTAGAAACGGAGCTGGCAGAAGAGGCCCGTGCAGGGCAGTTTGTGGCGGTATATCCGCACAATGCGGCGACGCTGCTGCCGCGGCCGATCAGCATCTGCGAGGTGGATCGGGACAGGAGCAGGCTGCGGCTGGTATATCGCGTCGCGGGCAAAGGGACGGCGGAATTCTCGGCCTGCAGCGCAGGGGAGAGCCTGGAGGTGCTGGGCGTGCTCGGCAATGGCTTTCCGGTCGAGAAAGCCGTCGGCAGGAAGGTACTGCTGATGGGCGGTGGTATCGGTATCCCGCCGATGCTGCAGCTGGCCAGGGAGCTGGAAGCAGAGAAACATATTCTGCTGGGATACCGGGATCAGGACCTTTTTCTGCAGGAAGATCTGGGGCAGTATGGGCAGGTCTATATCGCTACGGAGGATGGCAGTGTCGGCGTGCAGGGCAATGTGATGGATATAATCAGAGTCAATGCGCTGGAGGCTGATATGATCATGGCCTGCGGGCCGATGCCCATGCTGCGGGCGATCAAAAAATATGCCGCAGAGCAGGGAATAGCCGCCTATATTTCTCTGGAGGAGCGGATGGCCTGCGGCGTGGGCGCCTGTCTGGGGTGCGTGTGCAGGACGAAGGAGATCGATGCGCATTCTCATGTGCATAATGCGCGGATCTGTACGGACGGGCCTGTATTTGAAGCGGAAGAAGTGGAGATATGATCAGAAGATAAAGCCTGACCGGAGAAGATAAAAAGGGATCTCCGGAAAGGAAATGGCAGAATCAGCGTTGAGGGAAGGAAAATCTGATGAATACAAAAGTGACAATAGCAGGCGTAACCTTAAACAATCCGGTGATGACGGCGTCCGGGACTTTCGGGTCCGGGATGGAGTACAGCGATTTTGTGGATTTAAGCCGTCTGGGCGCCGTGGTGACCAAAGGTGTGGCGAATGTGCCGTGGCCGGGCAACCCGACGCCCCGGGTGGCGGAGACTTACGGCGGTATGTTGAACGCCATCGGTTTGCAGAATCCGGGTATCGACGTTTTCGTGGAGCGGGATATCCCTTTTTTGCAGAAATATGACACGAAGATCATAGTCAATGTCTGCGGCAAAACGGTGGAGGATTATCTGGCGGTGGTGGAGCGGCTGGAGGATCAGCCGGTCGACATGCTGGAGATCAATGTTTCCTGTCCGAATGTGAAAGAGGGGGCCATCGCTTTTGGCCAGAAACCGGACAGCCTGTATGACATAACCTCACAGGTGAAAAAGAAAGCAAAGCAGCCCGTGATCATGAAACTCAGTCCCAACGTGACGGATATTACGGAGATGGCGAGGGCTGCGGAGGCGGCAGGAGCAGATGCCCTCTCCATGATCAATACGATTACCGGCATGAAGATCGATATCCACAAAAGAAAGTTTGCTCTGGCCAATAAGACGGGCGGGCTGTCGGGGCCGGCCATCAAACCGGTGGCGGTGCGTATGGTCTATCAGGCAGCCCGCGCGGTGAAGATCCCGATCATCGGCATGGGCGGTATCGCAAATGCAGAGGATGCGATAGAGTTTCTGCTGGCGGGCGCCAGTGCGGTGGCTGTGGGAGCCATGAATTTTGTGAACCCTTATACGACGGTGGAAGTGGCTGAAGGGATCGAGGCCTATATGAAGCGGTACGGAGTCGAGGATGTGTCGGAACTGACCGGGGCGGTGGAATCGTGAGGGAAAAGGAAAGCCCTGCAGACGGATAAGAAAGTAATATTCATATACAACCTTCATGCGGCATATACTTTTACTAAGTATACGCATGGAGGTTTATTCTTGTGGAATTAGTAAAAAAGAAGATACATATGGATCGGATCAGCAGCAGAGCCGGCACCCAGATGGTATTGGAAGAAGATGTGAATATTTCAGATAACAAGCCTGATGCCAGTCACCTGCTTAACAGCAAGGGCGAGGTCATCATGGAGGAGATCCGTGCCGGAGAAAATGTGGTGAATCTGAGAGGCAGGCTGGTGGTATCGATCCTGTATCTGACGGATACGGAGGGAATGTGCGCCAGTATGGAGGCGGTGCTTCCCTTTGAGGAACGGGTCAATATGGAAGGGGTATCGAACGGGGATATCATCCTGACAGACTGGGCGATCGAGGATCTGACGGTGGGGCTGATCAACTCCAGGAAGATCAGCGTGCAGGCGGTTGTGGCCTTCGGACTGGAATTGGAGGAGCATGTGGAGCAGGATACGGCGGTGGATATCTATCATGAGGAGCCGGTGGAATACCGTAAGCGTACTTATCCGATGGTGGAGCTTGTACTGCAGAAGAAAGATATTTTCCGGTTAAAAGAGGAGATGGAGCTGTCGGGAAATCTGCCGAATGTATTCCAGACAATATGGCATCATATCACTTTTGACCATGTGGAGTTTAAGGCGCTGGATGAGAAGATATCCATTCAGGGTGAGATGCGGGCCTTTTTCCTGTATGAGGGGGAAGGGGACAACGACAGAACACTCTGGTATGAGAACACGGTGCCATTCAGCGGAATCATAGAGTGCCACGGATGCAGGGAAAATATGATACCGGATATTCGTTACAGCCTGGGACAGTGCAATGTGGAGGTGCGGCAGGATTTCGACGGAGAAGAGAGGGTCTTCTGTGTGGAGCCGGTGCTGGATCTGGATATCCATCTGTACGAAGAGGAAAACATGGAAGTACTGTCGGATATTTACGGCGTGGAGAAAGAGATCGAGGCGCTGACTACGGAAGTACAGCTTAAGAGTCTTCTGCTGTGCGGCAGCGGCAAATGTAAGATCGCGGAACATGCGAAGATCCAGAATCCGGAGATGCCCATGTATCAGCTGATTCACTCGGAAGGGGAGATCCAGATCGAGGAACAGGCGATCGTGGAGAACGGGATCGCCATTACGGGAACACTGACGGTAGTTACGTTGTATCTGTGCGGCAACGGATCGAAATCTATTTATTCCACGAGAAATGTACTGCCGTTTCAGTACGTAGTGGAAGCCGACAACATTACGCCGACCAGTATCATTAAGCTGCGCTGCAGTATCGAACAGCTGACGGTGACAATGCTTGACAGCGATGAACTGGATGTGAAGGCTGCGCTGCTGTTTAAGGTGATCGTGTTTGCGGTGCAGAAGAGTAATCTGATCACGGATATCAAGGTGGAAGAGCTGGATTTGAACAAACTCAGCGAACTGCCGGGCATGGTCATCTATATCGCCGGCCCGAATGATACGCTGTGGGATATCGGGAAGCGGTATTATGTGACGATCTCGCAGTTAAAAGAAGTCAATGAGCTGGTGACGGAAGAGATCAGTGCGGGGGATAAGATCCTGGTGGTGAAAGGGAGCGTGTAGACATTCCGGTATTGTCCCATGCTGCTGTCTTTACTGAAGCCTGGAAGTAAACTTCCATTACGTATTCAGGGATATTGCAGGCACAGCCGGCAATATCCACGCAGAGGGAAAATGGAAAATTTTATAAATTTTTTCGTGGAAAAGGGATAAGAAATTGTATATACTGAAAGACGGGGCTTGTGGAGTGGCACGGCCCCGTTTTCGGGGTGTCCGGGATTTAAGGCAGGCTCAAATCTACAGGAACGGACGTTTGGGACATCCGGGACAGCAGGGATATGCCGGAAAGAATACACAGGAACAAGAAAGGAATTATAGAAGGAATGAACGCGACGAAAACAACGCCTGTATTGAGCAATAAATTATTTCTTTACCTGACGGAATTTTTTGCAGGGATGTCGGTGATGGCGGTGGAGCTGGGGGCCAGCAGGCTGCTGGCTCCGTATTTCAGTTCTTCGCAGATCGTGTGGACGATCATTATCGGAACGATCATGATCGCCATGGCGCTGGGGAATATTTACGGCGGGCGCAGTGCGGACAAAAACCCCGATCCGGACAGGCTGTATGGCAGGATATTGATTGCTGCTGTCTGGATCGCGGCCATTCCGGTGGTTGGAAAATATATCATCCTGGGGATTTCGGCGGTGCTGATCTTTACGGTGAACACGAATTTCCTGATCTGGGCGGCGTTTGCGGCCTGTATGGCAGTTTTTGTGTTTCCGCTGTTTCTGCTGGGGACGGTGACGCCGTCTCTGGCCAAGTATTCCGTGGACAGCCTGGCGGACAGCGGTAAGACAGTGGGGATGCTGAATGCATCCAACACGATCGGCAGCATTATCGGAACCTTTGTGCCGACTTTCATTTCCATTCCGGCGGTGGGCACGTCGATCACATTCCTGATCTTTGCGGGAATCCTGCTCACGCTTTCGCTGGTCTATTTTGTGAGCGGCAAAAGAGGTGCGGCCAAAAGTGCAGTGGCAGCGGTTTTGTTTGTGCTGTGCTGCCTTCTTGGGAAGTCGGACAGCTTTGCCTTCTGGGAGAGCGGTCTGACCTATGAGGGAGAATCTATCTATAACTATCTGCAGGTGAAGGAGAACGACAGAGCTGTTATATTATCGACGAATGTGTTGTTTGGGGTACAGTCTTTGCTGGTAAAAGAGGAAGGGCTGACGGGCATGTACTATGACTACGCCATGGCGGCTCCGCTGATGACAGAGCTGGAGAATCCGGGAGACTGCAGCGTGCTGATCCTGGGTATGGGAACGGGAACTTATGCCGTGCAGTGCCGGAATTATTTCGGAGATATGGAGATTGAAGGGGTGGAGATCGACGAGAAGATCACCGCGCTGGCCAGAGAATACTTTGAGCTGCCGGCGGATGTGCCGGTGACGACCTATGACGGCAGAGCCTATTTAAATGCTGTTGACGGCAGATATGATGTGATCATGGTAGATGCCTATCAGGATATCACCATTCCGTTTCAGATGTCTTCCGTGGAATTTTTTACGCTGGTGAAGGAACATTTGACAGAGGACGGCGTGATGGTAGTGAACATGAATATGCGCGGCAGTAACGAGGGCAGCATTAACGAACATCTGGCGGATACCATCGGCAGTGTATTCGAAGAGGTATATACGGTGGACGTGAAAGGGTCTACCAACAGGGAGCTTTTTGCATCCGACAATCCGCAGATGCTGGAGAATCTGTCAGCGCATCGTGAAAAGATTGTGGAGGAAGATCTGGCGGCGATGATGGAGACGGTGGAGGGGCAGCTGACGGCTTATGAAGCGGGGGATCATATTATGACTGACGATAAGGCGCCGGTGGAGCTTCTGGGGATGCAGGTCATTGACGAACTGATCCGGGATGAGGTCGCGCTCTACAAGCAGATTTATGAGGAAAAAGGAATCCGGGGTGTGCTGGATGCATTATAAGTCGCAGCAAGATGACGGTAAATCGTTCATCCGGTTTTGTAGAAAAATTTGGGCTGTTGTCCGGGCTGAAGACAGAGTATATACAAGATAATGTATAGCTTGTCTCAAATCAAACGATGACTGTACAAGATTTTGTGTTGTGCAGAATGACGGTTGTCAATTTCCCGTTCAAGTTATTGCACGTGACAAAACCGATATCCGGTGCTATACTCTAATCAAAGCATTTATTTCATAATTCTATTACATTTCTAACCGTAAAAACAAAAACGGTTACTGAATCCCATTGGGTGTCGAACGAAATCATGCTTTTATTCCAGAAGAAAATGAATAGGGCGGGAGATTTTGTGAAGACGGATGCAGCGGTATCTGTGGGCGAGACAGACACTGCGGAAGGGAACGGTAGCTGTGACAGGACAGCCAGAGTCCTGGCCGGCAGTTCGTAAGCACAGATCTCCTGCGAAGGAGGTACGGTGGGAAAGAAAGATATCGGATTGAAAACTTATCTGCAGGATACCGCCAGGTATGCGGATCTGTGGAACGGCGGCGTATTTCAGGGCAGACAGATCGTCAAAGCGGAAGAACTGCGGGCATCATCGCCTGTGCATGTCTGGACAGAGCAGGATAAAGCGCTGGAACGGCAGGGCGACCTGGTCATGAAGCAGCACTATAACGGGCAGAGGTTTGTGGTGCTTGCGCTGGAGAATCAGGAGAGGACGGACTATGCGATGCCGGCCCGCGTCATGATACAGGAAGCGCTTGAATATGACCGCCAGCTCAGGGGGATCAGACGTGGAAATGAGCGGACATATAAGGCATTTTTGAAAGGGAATGGCAGCATGGCCCACAGGGAGTTTTACAGAGATGAAGGGGAATTCCTGTATAAAGTGAGAAGCGGGGACTGGCTGTTACCGGTGGTGACGCTTATTGTGTATTGGGGTGAGAAAGAATGGAAAGGGCCCAAAAGCCTGCATGAGATGATCTGCTTCGATGATATGGATACGGAGATGGAGCATGCATGGAAGAAATTGATACCGGAATATCCGCTTCATTTTCTTGAGGTGTCGTCATTCCGGCATTTCGAGTATTTCAGAACAGAGCTGGGGCCGCTTCTTGAGATCTTTCAGAAGCGCAACAGCAGGGAAAGCATCCGCAGATATTTTGCGGCCGGAGACTGGCACAGGCGGATGGATGAAGAAAGCTGGGAGCTTTTGGAGCAGTTGACAGGTTCTAAGAGCCTGGAAAAGCAGTTCCGGCAGAGGAGTGAAAGAGAAAAGCAAAGGGAGGAAGAAGAGATGGGTTGTGTGATCGATGAAGTATTAGAAGAAATGGCAGGAGAAATGGCAGAAGAGAGAGCCGTAGCAATGGCAGAAAAGATGGCAGAAAAGATGGCAGAAAAGATGGCAGAAGAGAAAGCCGCAGCAATGGCGGAAAAGATGGCAGAAAAGAAAGCCGCAGTAATGGCGGAAAAGATGGCAGAAAAGAAAGCCGCAGTAATGGCAAAAGAAGCCAGAGAGAAAGCAATCCTGACGGCAACTGCCGAGTGTGTATTTGATCTGCTTGAGGAATACGGCCCGCTATCTGATGAGCTGAGAAATGTGATCTTGGGGCAACAGGAGCTGCAGACCTTGAAGAACTGGCAGAAGTTGGCGGCGCGTGCAGGGAGCGTGGAGCAGTTTGTGCAGCGGGCGGGCCTGCAGCCGCAGCATGGATGAGGAACCTGCGATGATTGAAATCTGTGATGTCACCAAACGATTCGGGAAATTTGTCTGTCTGGATCAGGTCTCTCTTGAGATTCCGGATGGTATGGTATATGGGCTGGTGGGGGAGAACGGCGCCGGTAAGAGCACGCTTCTTCGCCTGATCGCCGGAGTCTATCGTGCGGATGCCGGAGAGATCAGGATAGACGGGAGAAGGGCGTCCTGTGTTGCGGCGAAGCAGGAGGTCTTTTACATGCCGGACAGGCAGTATTATGACAGGAATGCCACGCCGCTCACTGTCGGGCATTTTTGCAGGAACTTTTATGCGGGGTTTTCGATGGAAGACTATCGGGGCCTGCTGGAGTTGTTCGGGCTGGAGGAGAATGCACTGCTGGATTCCTTTTCCAAAGGGATGAAGAAGCAGGTGTTTATCGCGGCGGCGATCTGTAGCAATACCAGATATCTGCTGTGCGATGAGATCTTTGACGGGCTGGATCCGCAGATCCGTAAGGTAGTGAATGGTCTTCTGCTTGGCGCGGTGGAGGGGAGAAAGCTGACGATCCTGATCGTATCGCATTATTTGGAGGAACTTCATAAGATCTGCGGCCGGAAGGGCTATCTGCATCGTGGCCGGATCCTGACAGAGCAGGCGTGGCAGGAACTGCTTCACGGTCAGGAACCGTGCCAGGACAGCGTGTGTGGATTACAGGGAAATTTTGGCAGCACTGAATCAGTATTCCTGCAGGCTGAAACAAAAGCGTAAGATAAACGGGCGTAACGGGGAAAGCCAGCGCTTAGCCGTTATGGATTGGTATGGAAAAAGAGATGGACGGAATGAAAAGATTTGCCGGTCTTCTGCGGGAAGACCTCAAGCATAAACTGGGAATGACCGCGGCATTGTGGTACAGTATGGGAATGCTCTGCCTTGTGTTTTCCATGAAGACGACGGTTCCGACAGGGGAGGTGCGCAGCCTCTATGTGGGCCCGGGAAATACATCCTTTTTTGTGGTTATGGTGCTGTTCGGCATTTGGATGGGGGCAGGAGCGTTTCGGTTTTTGCGATCCGAACCGGAGACGGATCTGTATTTCGGACTGCCTTTTACGAGGCCGCAGTTGTTTGTGGCGGGGTGGGTGAATAACCTGCTAATCTTTGCCGTGCCGCTTACAGTGTGTCGGCGGCTGTTTTTTCGGATCTCGGTTGCCATGGGGTACAGCCGGTATGAGGAAAGTATCCTTTCTGTGCGGATGGGATGTCTCGTGCCGATACTGGGATTTTTGTTTATGATGGGATTGGCCATGCTGGCGTATCTTCTTGCACGGAATACGGGCTACAGGATGGGACTGCTGGCATTGTTTTTGCTGGGGCCGGATGCAGGCGTCAGGTTGGTTGAGAAGCTGCTTGGGATAATGGTGCCTTCTTTTTACCGCTCGGGAGTTCTGGAAATTATGAAGGAGTATCTGTCGCCGCTTTCTCTGCTGTCAAGATCGACGGGCGTGCAGGAATATACGGATGGTTCCTACTGGCTTTTGCAGGAACATCTGTCGTACATTCTGGTGCTGGCGGGTGCGGCGGTTTCCCTGTCGATTCTGTGTCTTGTGATCTTCTGTATTCGTCCGGCGGAACGGACGAACAGGATGTTTACTTTTCGGGCTGTGGAGTATCTGGTGCGGTATGTCTGTCTGGTGCTGGCAGCACTCTGGCTTGTGAATGGGGTGCAGGTATTTGCGTTTGGAGGATTTTCCATGGCGATGGCCGGCATCGCCGTGCTGTTTGGCGTGCCGGTTCTGCATGGATTGCTCAATATGATACTGGCTTTTGATGCCAGGAAGTTTGTTTCCGCCAAATGGCATCTGCTGGTGGAGTTTTGTGTTATGCTGCTGGTACTGGGTGCATTTTCTGCCATGGGCAGCAGGAGTGGAAGAATGCCGGCTGTGGAGGAGATTGAGTCGGCGGCAGTGGTCCTGCCGGCGCTTGCCAGTGGCGGTGACAGTGAACAGGCATTGTCCCGCATGAAAATAGAAGGCGATGGGCTTGCAGATACTTATGCCTGGATCCGGGAGATCTGTGAGGAGAAAAGTGATGCTGAAAATTCCCATGATATCGTAGTAAAGTATCATTTGAAAAACGGCCGGACTGCATATTATAAGTACCGGCTTCCGATATATGCGATCGGCAGTTTTGGTGACATTTATCGACAGGAAGCATACAAAAAGGGAACATATGACGTACTTTGTCTGGACAGTGTCAAATATTGTGAGGTCCGTTGGACCAATGGGATGGAGCAATTTACGTTAGATTTGAATGAACAGGAGCGGCAGGTATTGTGGGAGGCTTACTGTACAGATCTGGGAGAGATGACTTTCGCAGAGATCAGGACAAAAACACCGATCGGGCAGCTCACGTTTGCTTCAACCAAAAACCAGGGGGATGTATCCGGCTATATTTATTCCGGATTTTCAAAGACGTTGGCTGTATTATCAGACTATGGGATTCATGCCGGGAAGAAGATATGTGACTATGAGATCACGGAGATCGTGGTGGACAGATATATGATGCAGGACGGACTGCTTTACAATGTGCGTTATCTGGCAGCGCAGGATACGGTGACCGATCCGGAGAAGATCGCCGAGTTGTCGAGGACGCTTTCCATAGAGGATTTCTGTGTGGATCAGCAGCTGAATTTGAAGGATCAAAACACAGAGTATACGGTGTACTATCGGGATTCGGCGGGACAGACGGTGCGTCGTGTGAAGTGCCGGCAGGGGATTTGAGGATAGAAGGGATCCGGGCGTTGTCTGTACCGGTATTGAAGCATGTTTAAGATGAAACAGGGGGAGACAAATGAACTTACTGAAATTTTTGGAACAGGTGGATCAGGAGACAGGCGCCGTGTCAAAGGCTGAACTTGCCGGATTTGTGCATGATATGGCAAGAATACTGCCGGAAGCTGAACGGACAGATTTCCTGTGCAGACTGAGAAACATACGTAAAAAGGATGCGCTGAAAGCAGTTAAGTCAGATGTGGAAAAAGGTATCATTGAAAAGTTTAACGGAATCAAAACAGATTTGGAGCGGATTGAAAAGGAAGAGCTGTGCCTGGCCGGATCGCTCAACCAGGAGTATGATGAATGGTATTGCAGCGAAGAATGGTTTTGGAAATGTTTTAAGCGCTGGAAGGAATCGGTGAGCATTTCTGCGGAGGAACAGGAGAATTGTCTGCAGTGGATCGACGGGCTTATCACGAAGCGGGTCGATGGCATCATGTATAAGAACCATCGCAATTATTACGGGGAATGTGCGGCTTATATAGCAGCGTTGGGTGAGGTACAGGAATCACGGGGAGAGATTGGCGGGAAGCAGCGGACGATGGCAAGATACAAAGAAATGTATTCGCGGCGAAGCGCATTTCATGGGGAACTGAGAACATACGGGATGATAGACTTCAGGAAGAAAAAATAGAAGAATGTGTATTATGATGTATAGGCGGAACCGTTTTGCGGCTCCGCCTATAAAAATGCGTTTTAACGCGTTTGCCAGACTACAGCGTTACGGATACCGTGCTTTCAGAAGGCGTCAGCATCGTATCTTTTCCATCAATTACCATGGAAGCGCTGGTTACAGAAGCTGCCTGTACGTTGACAAGGCGTACCGTATAAGGCTTGCCGGCGGTGTTTTCGGTTTTGATTGTGACTGACTCCTCCGAGTCATCCACCTGCAGCTTCTGAGGATCATCCAGTTTCAGATCGAAAGAGGGTGTGCGCAGAAGCTGGCCCATGTGATGGTCGGTCTGTACGCGCAGAACATCTGGCATGGTGAAGGAGATGCGGATATTAAGATTAATGCCGCCCAGCGTGTCGGTCACCTTCATATAGTAGACCTTATGCGGTGAGAAACAGGCTGTCCATTCTTTGAACAGCTGGCAGTCATTGTTGACAGGATACAGGAAATATTAAAAAACGCAGAGGTTCATTTCCTTTAGTATACAGCGCAGACGGTTCATATGCTCAGTACTAGGGATTTCTGTTATGAAGGAAGAGGGGGTTCCAAGCTGTTCGCGTTTTCCTTCTCCCAGATTATGATAAGGCAACAGATGAACCTGAGAACAGGAATGCAGGGAAGAGGCCAGCTCTCCCAGCTGTTTTATATCGTTTTCGGTATCATTGACGCCCGGGATGACCGGCATGCGGATCCAGATATCGCAATCCGGAAATTTCGCAGCCAGCTTTCTCAGATTAGAGAGAATAAGATCGTTTTTTTGGCCGGTATAGTATTGATGACGGACAGGGTCAAGTAGTTTTACATCATATAAAAAGGTGTCACAGAGAGGGGCAAGCAGAGCGAGATGCTCCCAGCTTGTGTATCCGCAGGTCTCGATGGCTGTTGTGATGCCGGCAGATTTGGATGCCTGTAGAAGCGCATGTGTAAAAACAGGCTGCATGGTGGCTTCTCCGCCGGTCACGGTAATCCCTCCTTCGGTGCCCATAAACAACTTATCTTCCAGCACTTCTATCATGACCTCCTCTACGGACATCTGCTTTCCGGAGACAGTACGGGCTTGTCCCGGACAGACGGCAGCACAGCTGCCACAGCCGTCGCATTTCCCAGAATCTGTCTGTATTCTGGATCCTGACAGGGAAAGAGCATTCTTTGGACATATTTTGATGCATGATTCACAGAAGTTACATTGACGGGTATCCCAAAAGATCTGCGGACGGACAGTCTGGGATTCCGGATTGGCACACCATAGACAGTGAAGCGGACAGCCTTTCAGAAAGATTCCGGTACGTATTCCCGGTCCGTCGTGAATGCAGTAATGTTGTATATTAAACACGGTTCCATACAATTTTTCAGTCATATTTTTTCTCCCAGTTCAGTGGCTGTTTTAGAATTTTTTCCTGGTATTCAAGCAGCTGGCATGACAACAGAAGATGCTGGCGAAGCAGGCTGTCTGTCAGGTCGAGATCAAGCAGTTCATGAATTTTTTTCAGCTTATTCAGGACAGTGTTATGATGCATATAGAGCATCTCCGCAGTCAGCTTTACGTTTCCGCCGCTGGACAGGTAGCGGTACAGGACTTCCTGCAGATTTGACTGATGGCATCGGTCGTAGCGGATGATATGGATCAGTGCCGGATGGGCCAGATAGCAGATATCAAAATGGCCGTGCTGGCGTATAAATTCTTTTACGCAGTTGTCGATCATAATCATCAACTGATAATCTCCCAGCAGTAGAATACGTTGATTCGGCTGACGCAGTATTCGGCCAAGGCGGCAGGTTTGGAAGAGAAGAAGAGCATTGGTGCGGATCATGGAAAAGTCGCGGGTAGCATTTCCTACGCAGAGAATGCATTTGTGGTCTATGAGCCAGGTTTCCAGTGCATCCGGCAGGGGAAATCGAAATAACTGGTTTGTATGGAGGCGTAAAATGATGATTCCCTTTTGGTAAGGAATGATGATTCCGTCCGGAAAAAGTTCCTGTACCTGTGAAGGCTGTATGCCAGGGCTGCCGTCTTCGGGGCGGAGCAGAAGCTGTTGTAGATAAACGGTGGGATTGTCATTAGCGGGCAGAAGTGCATCACGGATATCCTCTGCAGACAGGAGCCGTCGGGTCATAATCTGCTCCCAGATGTCCGTCAGAGAAGGTGGCTGCTGTGACTCTATAACATGAATGCGGTTAAACAGGGATTCCTGTGAAAGGGGAGAGACCATGACGCAGTCCGGAAAAGTACAGGCAGATGCAGGTATCTGTCTGTCTTGGACATCTGCGATCAGCAGAGATACAGCAGGTTCTATTTTCCAATCAGAACACAGTTGGGAGAATTTCTTATAAGAGCCAAGATAAAGAACATAGGGTAACAGGAGTTTTTGATCATCAAGCAGTTCGATCCGTGTAAAGGGCAGATCTTGACACGCCCCGGGGAGAAAAAGAATCTCTTTATCAAAATGACGCTGTAATTCCTGAGTAGTCATAAAAGTCTCCTTGTAGTGTTTTCATCCAGTTTACAATATTGTTTTCGGAGAATCCAGCTGTTTATGAGAGCTTTTTTCAGGATTGTGGGACAGTCACAATTTGAATGGAAGTATTTGTAGAATTGACACAGAAATTTTTCCAGGGGTTGTCTGTCGGCAGGGAGCATGTTTTACTGGACGTAAAGCAGCAAGGCAGAAAGAAGAGGAAAATGTGATGAGAGAACGAGTAAAGAGGATGAAAGAAAGTCTTCGTATCAGCAAATATCCCCTGTGCGTGGAGCAGTTTCGACTGGCAAATGAGTCATTGGAGCAGACGGCGGGGGAACCGATGCTTCTGCGGAGAGCCAAACTTCATGCGCATGTGCTGGACAACATTACGATCTTTATTGAGGAGGATGACCTGTTGTGCGGATCCGGAGCCAGTAAGCCTTTTGGACTGGAAATGCAGTATGAATACGGTGTCTGGACAAAAGATGAGGTGGAGTCGCTGAAATCGGAGGTCTATACGATCTCACCGGAAGATGAGGAAGAGCTGTACCGTTTGAATGACAGATTTGCACGTAACAGTCTCAACAGTAATCTGGTGGAGACGATGGGAAAGTCACTGGGGATGAATGAAAGACTCTGGCCTTTTATGCGTTCGGGAACGATCCTCCCGCCATGGAAGGATAAACAAGGAGGTTCCGGGGGAGGCTTTGCCATGACAGGATATGGCCTTGGGCCGGGATTTTCTCTGGTGTGTGTGGATTATGAGCGGATTCTTGAAGGAGGAGCTCAGGGTGTGATCGATGAAGCGAAGGAATGTTTGGCGAATCTGCGTTATTATGAAGCAGACAGTATTGAAAAGAGGAATTACTGGGAGGCGGTTGTCATTGTCTTTGAAGCCTGGATCCGTTTCGCAGAACGTTTTGCGGATCTGGCACAGCGGCAGGCGGCGGAATGTACAGAGAGCGGCAGGCGGAAGGAGTTGCTTGAGATGGCGGCCATCTGCAGGCGGGTTCCCAGATATCCGGCAGAAAATTTCCGGGAGGCATTACAGGCATTTTGGTTTACTTTTTTGATGGTATGTCCATCGCCGACTTCTACGGCCGGCCGTTTTGATCAGTATATGTACCCGTATTATGAAAAAGATATCAGGGAAGGGCGTATTACCAGAGACGATGTACTGGAACTGCTGGAGATCATGCGTTGTAAGGTTATGAAGATCAATCGCGTGTCAGGCAAGGCCAATCGGGCCAAAAATGCAGGTATGGCAAAATGGTACAACTGGACGATAGGCGGACAGAAGGCAGACGGAAGCGATGCTACGAATGAATTGTCTTATCTGCTTCTGGAAGCTGCGCTTGACACACATCTGCCACATCATACAGTGACAGTCCGTGTCCATAAAGATACACCGGAGCTACTCATGAAGAAAGCTCTGGAGGTCGTGCGTTCCGGGCTTGGAATGCCGGCTTTTATCGGAGACCAGAGTTATATGAACTTTTTTCTGGAGGATGGAACGATCACACCAGAAGAGGCCAGGGATTACTGCGCCACCGGATGTGTGGATGGCAATATACCGGGGCTTACAAGAACACAGGTGGCCTGCTTCTTCATTATTCCGCAGGCCATGGATATCTGTATGCATAATGGATATTGCCGATATACGCAGGAGATGGTCGGTATCGAGACGGGCGACGTGACGAATATGGAAACTTTCGAGGAATTTAAGAATGCAGTGTTTGTGCAGGTACGCTATCTGATGGGAATGGCAGCCGAGCGGGTGAATGTGGAGATGATCGCCGAGAGAGAGCTGTTCCCGGATGTATTCCGTTCGGCGCTGATGAAGGACGGTGTCGCTTCGGGTAAGGATATGTTTAACAGACGCTTTGCGTTTGAGAATGCCGGCCTGATCGGAGCTGTCGGAGGAGTGAATACCGGAGATGCCCTGATGGCCATCAAAAAGCTGGTGTATGATGAGAAGAAATATACTATGGCGCAGTTGATGGAGGCGCTGGATGCGGATTGGGTCGGCTTTGATAAAATGCGTCAGGATTTTCTGGAAGCACCGAAATACGGGAATAATATAGACGAGGTAGATCGTCTGGTGGCGGAAGTTTATGAATTACATAATCAGGCCTGTCGCAGCTATCCAAGCGCTTACGGCGATACGATCAAGCCGAATGCCATTTCCATTTCGGCACACCAGCCGGGCGGCGCTTTGACAGGAGCGACGGCAGACGGACGTAAAGGAGGAGAAATCCTGGCAGATGCGTCTATATCGCCCAGCCATGGAAAGGACGTCAGAGGGCCGCTGGCAGTATTTCAGAGTGCTATGAAAATTGCTCAGGATCAGTATCAGGGAACTCTGTTTAATATGAAGTTTCATCCTACTATGTTAAAAACGGACGGGGATCTGGCAAAACTGGCCGGTTTGATTCGTATTTATCTGACCAACGGCGGCAAACATATCCAATTCAATGTGGTGGATAAAAAGGATATGCTGGATGCGCAGATCCATCCGCAGGAGCATAAAGAGCTTACGGTGAGGGTGGCCGGATACAGCGCTTATTTTACCAGGCTTCCGGAGTCCATACAGAATGAAGTGATTGAGAGGACTTCACAGGCGTTGTCCTGATCACGGCGTCTCCTGTTGTTCGTAGCTGCTGGTAATATGGTACTTTTTCATTTTCCGCCACAGCGTGGAAGTGCTTATGCCAAGAAGGGCGGCGGCCTGTCCGCGGTTCCCGTGACTCTGTGCAAGGGCTGCCAGGATCTGCCGGCAGGTATTTTTGCCGGAAAAATTTTCTATAGAACCTGCGCTGAAAGCAGGTTCTGAACGTTGAGCCAGGGCAGTGTTATCTGATGTTGTCGGCATATCGGATAATGCTGCCCTGCTGTCAGGATAGGAGAGCAGAAGCTGCTCTTCAACAAAGGCTGTTGTAGGTGTATTGGTATCAGCTACGATCACCAGTCGCTCACAGAAATTCCGCAGCTGGCGAATGTTGCCCGGCCAGTGGTATGCTGTAAGAGCAGCCTGAGACAGCGGATTTAAATGTACGGGTTTGTTGTATTTGCGGCTGTAATACTGCAGGAAATGAGTGGATAGAGGAAGGATATCTTCTGTGCGCTCATGCAGGGAGGGCAGCTGGATGGTAAGCACATTGAGACGATAGAACAGGTCGTCGCGGAACCTGCCTTCTTCTACAAGCTGCCCAAGATTCTTGTTGCAGGCGGCAATGACCCGTACATTGACAGGAACAACACGGTCACTGCCGATACGCATGATTTCGTGCTCTTCGAGAACACGGAGAAGTCGCAGCTGGCCTTCCATATCCATTTCTGATATCTCATCTAAAAAGATCGTACCCTGGTCTGCTATTTCAAATAATCCCTTTTTTCCTTTTCTGGAGGCGCCTGTAAATGCGCCGTCTACATAACCGAATAGTTCACTTTCCAGAAGATTTGGCGGCATGGCGCCGCAGTTTAAGGCCACAAAGGCCTGTCTGCTTCTCAAGCTGGCATTGTGAATGCTCTGGGCAAACATTTCTTTTCCTGTACCGCTTTTTCCAAGCAACAGTACATTAGAATCATATTTCGCGAAGCGGTCAGCCAGTTTAACGGCCTGCTTCATGGGAGCGCTGGTTCCGATCAAATCCTGAAAAGTATATTTTGCCTTATGGCCTTTTACATAGGCTTCGGTTTTAACCTGTTCCTCGATCTGCTCAAGATGAGGGAGCGAGGTAAAATGAAAGATAACGGCAGTCACGGACTTCCCCTCTGAGATGGGAGTGATATTAAAAATCCCGTCTGCATAGGTGTGGAGCAGCAGATAACTATAGTAATTACTTCCATTTTCCAGTACATCGTCCAATATGTGATGTATTTTTTCAGGAAGAAGATCGTATACAGAACAGCCGCGGAAAGTTTCACCGCGAGCCCCCGTATTGCTTTTTCGAAAGAGACCTGCGGCCAGATCGTTGTAGGAGGTAACAGCGCCGGTATGGTCAGTCATCCAGATAGCTTCAAAAGAGTAATTCATCATCTGTGCCATCTCTCTATGACGCCGGCTGATATTGGCACCGGTATTGATCAGTGCCATTATTCTTTGAAATTCCTCCAGCAGACCGGTATGGGAATAGATAGTCGGATCATAGGCGTGATACATGCCTGCAGCCAGAACCTGATCACGGTAGCGGGGACCGCAGGCAGCAATTTCGTATCCGGCCTCCTTCAGCTGTAGAAAAAAAGAATCCGGAAGCTGTTCTTTTTCGCGGATAACATTATGCAGTTCCAGGTCGAATATTTCACTGAGCACAGTCAGGTCAACAAGCAGGGGCTGCATGGTGATCAGGGCAACCTTATGAGGCTGCGGAAAGTGTGTGAATACAACATTCTTCTTTAGAGAATGGACGATATAGAGCGTGTCCCAATGACTGAAATTCAATGGAATGAATGGAATGACAGACTCATAGGGAACGAAGACATTGTACGTGTAATAGCTGGAGATGATAGCGTCCATACGTTCCTCTTCGGCCTGCTTCAAAGTGCCGGTAATGCTGGAAACATCACTTTTGTCAAAATCACGATCAATATAAAGCATCTGCAGTCCAAGCTCTTTGCATACTGCAGCGCACAGATTATGGGGAAGTTCGGGGGATCGGATGATCATTACTTTAATCATAAGCATATTGGGATAAAGAGAGCTTTATCCGGATAACCTCACAGTATATTTTGTACTGGTATTATATCATTCACTGCTTTTTCTGTAAATTGCAAAATGGGATATTTATTTCATTTTGCAATAACTATTTCATTTCTGGATGAAAAAAAGTTAAGAAAGGACAGGGACATTTTGAGAACATTCCCCAATATACAGGAAACAAACTGTTTTGGCGAAAAAAGTAGAATTGGCACGGTTTTTGCTACAATACTATATAAAAAGATATGGAGGTAGATTCTATGGGAAAGTATATTGCAAAGCGATTATTATGGATCATTCCCGTAGTGCTGGGTGTGACGGTCATGGTGTTCACGATCATGTATCTGACACCCGGTGATCCGGCGCGGATGATCCTGGGGTCAAACGCAACAGAGGAGAAGCTGGAGGAGCTTCATGAAGAGCTTGGTCTGAGCGGAAGCTATCCGGAACGATTGGGGCGGTATATTAAGCAGGTGTTTGTGGATCGGAATCTTGGGGCTTCTTATTATACCGGTGTCAGCGTGACGGAGCAGATCAAAGTCAGACTGCCGTTCACGCTGCGGGTGGCCGCCATCAGTATGTGCATTGCGGCTTTGATTGGTATTCCGCTGGGAATTCTGGCTGCCACACACCATTATACATGGATAGACAATCTGGCTATGTTTGCCTCTTTGTTCTGTGTTTCCATGCCGAGCTTCTGGTTCGCACTGATTCTGGTATCCTTTTTCTCTGTGAAGCTGGGGATCCTGCCGGCAGCCGGACTGCGGGACTGGACTGGTTATGTGCTGCCGTGTATTTCTCTGGCAATCGGGGGTGCGGCCGGACTGGCCAGACAGACCCGGTCCAGTATGCTGGAGGTGATCAGGCAGGATTATATCACGACGGCACGCGCCAAGGGGCAGACAGAGAGAAAGGTGATATTCAAACATGCCCTGAAGAATGCATTGATCCCGATCATTACCGTTATGGGAGGAAGTTTTGGAGGATCACTGGGCGGTGCCCTGATCGCGGAGACGATTTTTTCCATACCGGGAATGGGAGTTTATCTGACTGGGGCTATTTCGCAGCGAGATTATCCCATCATTCAGGGAGGGGTATTGTTTATTTCCATCTGCTTCTGCCTGATCATCCTTTGTGTTGATATTATATACGCTTTTGTGGATCCAAGGATACGGTCACAGTATCTGAACAGAAGCAGGAAGAAAAAAGGAAGGAAGGGGGATAGGGCATCATGAAAAGGAAGAAGAAATCTCATATGAGAGAAATTCTGCACCGACTGTTTAAAAATAAACTTGCAGTGGCGGGACTGGTAACCATCGTGCTGCTTGTGCTGGTGGCGATATTGGCACCGGTTCTGGCACCTTTTCCATACGAGGCACAGGATCTGGAATCCACTTATCAGTTTCCGAATGTCGCCCATCCATTGGGAACGGATAATCTTGGGCGGGATATTATGAGCAGACTGATCTATGGCACCAGACAGTCATTGCGTATCGGGGTGCTTTCTGTGGCGATCGCTTCCACACTGGGCATCATATTCGGCTCGGTTGCCGGATTTTATGGTGGAAGGGTAGATAATATTCTGATGCGTATGCTCGATATTTATCAGTCGATTCCGGCCATGCTTCTTTCGATCGCTCTGGCAGCAGCACTGGGACCCGGCATAAATAATGCCATTCTGGCGATCGGTATTTCCACGATGGCTGAGTATGCACGTATGATTCGTGCACAGATACTTACGGTAAGGGAACGGGAATATGTAGAGGCAGCGAGAGCCATCAACGCGGGTGACTTCCGGATTGTGACAAAACATATCATACCAAATGCACTGGCACCGCTGATCGTTTCCATTACCATGAATATCGGCAATTCCATTCTTGCTGCAGCAACATTGAGTTTCATTGGTCTTGGCGCCCAGCCTCCGCTGCCGGAATGGGGTGCCATGTTGAGTGCGGGACGGGCATATATGCGGGATTATGGATATCTGGTGGTGATTCCGGGTATCTGCATTATGATCAGTGTTCTGGCTTTCAACCTGCTGGGTGACGGTTTGCGGGATGCCCTTGATCCTAAGATGAAAAATTAGGAGGATAGATGATGAATGAGCAGAAGAAAGACAATTTATTAACGATCGAAGATCTTGTAGTGGAATATGATACGGATGAAGCAGTAGTACAGGCTGTAAATCATGTCAGCCTGCAGCTGGGCAGAGGTGAGACGCTGGGGCTGGTTGGAGAGACAGGTGCAGGGAAGACGACAATCGCCAGGGCAATACTGCGTATTCTGCCGGATCCGCCCGCCAGGGTATGCAGTGGCCGGATTCTGTTCGGTGGGGAAGACCTTCTTGCATTGAGTGAGGGTAAGATGCGCAGGATCAGGGGCAATAAGATTGCCATGATCTTTCAGGATCCAATGACAGCATTAAATCCTGTTGAAACTGTGGGAGATCAGATCTCGGAGGCTATTGGACTACATGAAAAGCTCTCACGGGCTGATGTGGAAAAAAGGGCTGTGGACATGCTTGAGATGGTTGGGATTCCCGGGGAGCGTTATGAGGAATATCCGCACCAGTTCTCGGGCGGTATGAAACAGCGTGTGGTGATTGCCATGGCGCTGGCCTGTCACCCGGAGCTGCTTCTGGCGGATGAGCCGACTACGGCCCTGGATGTGACGATACAGGCTCAGGTGTTGGACATGATGGATAATCTGAAAAAACGGTTGAACACTTCCATGATTCTGATCACGCATGATCTTGGTATTGTAGCCGGTATGTGTGATAAAGTGGCGGTGGTTTATGCAGGAGAAATTGTTGAGCAGGGAACAACGGAGGAAATCTTTGATCATCCGGAACATCCATATACGGTAGGGCTTTTTCAGTCTCTGCCGCGTTTGGACAGCAGGGAAAAACGTCTGCGGCCCATCAATGGCCTGATGCCTGATCCTGCAAACCTGCCCCAGGGATGCAAATTTTATGACAGATGTCCTTTTGCAGTGCCGGAGTGCAGCCAGAGGACGCCCGTGATGAGGGAACACCGCGCCGGACATTTTGTGAGATGTATCAGAACGGGAGGTGAGAAATGATGGGAACAGTTTCACTGGAAGTCAGAAACTTAAAGAAATACTTTAATACACCAAGGGGATTGCTTCATGCAGTGGATAATGTTGATTTCAGCATTGAAGCGGGCAAAACACTGGGAGTCGTGGGGGAATCCGGCTGTGGGAAGTCTACGCTTGGACGTGTGATCCTTCACCTGCTGGAATCCACGGGAGGGCAGATCCTTTTTGAAGGCAAAGATGTAACACATGTCAGCAGAGCGCAACTGCGTGCCCTGCGGGAGGATATGCAGATCATCTTTCAGGATCCTTATTCTTCTTTGAATCCCCGTATGAGTGTCAGTGAGATCATCATGGAACCTCTGTTTTTGAAAGGCGGTATGTCCAGAGCGGATATGTATCGGGAGACTAAAAGATTGATGGATACCGTGGGATTAGCTGAACGGCTGGAGAACGCTTATCCTCATGAGCTGGATGGCGGCAGAAGGCAGCGAATCGGTATTGCACGCGCTTTGGCACTGAATCCCAAATTTATTGTCTGTGATGAACCGGTGTCGGCACTGGATGTCTCGATTCAGGCACAGGTTCTTAATCTGATGCTTGACCTGCAGGAAGAGAGAAAGTTGACGTATATTTTTATCACACATGATTTGTCTGTTGTTAAATACTTTTCTGATGACATCATGGTCATGTATTTGGGGCAGGTGGTGGAGAAAGCGCCTTCGGATCTGCTGTTTGCCAATCCAGGGCATCCTTATACCAAAGCACTTTTGTCGGCGATTCCGGTACCGGATGTTCATGCACCGCGGGAACGGATCTTGTTGAAGGGAGAGATTACTTCACCGATCAATCCGAAACCCGGATGCCGATTTGCGGCCAGATGCCCGCATGCTGTTGAAGCATGTACGAAAGAACAAAAACTTGCCAAAGTTAATGAGGATCATTATGTTGCCTGCCACAGAGCAGAGGAACTGATGGATAAATAAAAGGAGGAAAACAACATGAAAAGAAAGAAATTGACGGCGCTGCTGCTGGCAGCAACAATGACTGTGAGTCTGGTATTGACAGGCTGCGGCGGAAACAATGGAACAGTCAAAGAAGAAAACACGCAGCCTGCTGCAGAAGAGAGCAACAGTGAATCGGCAGAAGGCACAGATGCAGAAGAGGCTGCCCGGGAGGGCGGAACATATACCGGAAAAGATACGCTGGTGATTGCAGAATCAGGTGACTGTGGAACCCTGGCACCAACAGGAGCAACGGTTGACTGCAGGTCAGATATCAATACACAGCTTTATGAGAGTCTCTTCCGTTTTGGATACAATATGGAGATGGTGCCGAAGCTGGCAACAGACTGGGAGTGGGTTGACAATACACATTGCACCTTCCATTTGCGCGAAGGGGTTAAATATCATGACGGACGTGATTTTACGGCGGCGGATGTACTTTTCACGCTCAAACTTAACTGCGAAGATGCCAACACCTCGGGCATAGTTACTTATCTGGATTATGACAATTGTGTCATAGAAGATGATTATACGATCACGTTGGCATTTACAGAGCAGAATGCTTTTAATTTGACGAAACTGAGCGCCATGAATATCGTGAACGAAGAGGCCTACAACGAGAGCGGTGACAATATGGCAACACATCCTGTAGGGACAGGTCCGTATAAGTTTGAGAGCAGTGTACCAGGTATGAGTTATACACTGACGGCATTTGACGATTACTGGGACGGGGCACCAGAGTATATCAAGACAGTTACTTTTACCGTTATAGCGGAAGGATCTCAGAGAACCAACGCGCTTCAATCCGGTGAAATAGACATCAATAAGGCATTGCAGTCCAGTGATTTTGCATATCTTGACGGACTGGATGAATATACGGCAGTCAGCAAGGCAGGAACCAATACCCAGTGTCTCTTCTTTAATATGACGGAGAATTCTCCTTTTGCTTCAAAGGAATTACGTCAGGCAGTGGCCTATGCAGTGAACAATGAAGAGATGAACAAGACGGCATATGATGGTTTGAGCGTACCGGCTACCGGTCCCTGGTCACCGGGCATGATGGATTATGATGCCGGCTGGACAAATCCGATGTACGGACAGGATAAAGTGAAAGCAAAAGAGCTGGTGGATTCAGTGGGAGCGCCTTCTGAGTCGATTACAATCTTGTATAACGGAGACGCACAGAACGAGATCATGGCGCAGATATTGCAGGCAAATCTGACGGAGATCGGAATCCCGGCGGAGATCAGCAGTGTGGATGCAGGTGTATTTTGGAGTGCTATGGGTGATCCGACAGGATGGGATATTGGCATCATGGGATGTTCTGCACCGAGCGGTTATGGTCTGGACAGTATGACGGCTTTTCTGACAGGGTTAAATTTTCAGGGATGGTCAGGAACGGAATATGACAGGATGGCAGAACTTTGTGTGATGGCTTCTGTAGCGGATTCGGACGAAAAACGTCTGGAATATACAAAAGAGTTGTGGGATCTGATTGAGGAAGAGGTACCGTTGTATGGCGTAGTGGCGCTGTCCTTTATGATGGCTCATGACAGTACTCTAGAACTGGATATATATGACCAGTTTACCGTTTATGTGAAGGACCTTAAATTTAACAACTAGGAAGGGAAATCTGTATGCTGAATTATACCCGTATTTCTAAATATTATAGTGGGGTGGACGGCGTAAAGCTGGCAGTCGATCTATACCTGCCGCAGACGGATGAAAAAGTGCCGGCGGTAATGTATGCAGGACGGAATCATCGTCGTGATCGTTTTGAAGAAATGAAAAGTATATTAAGCAGACTGCTGGACGAGAAATATGCGCTGGTTCTGCCGGATCTTCGGGGTATAGGGGCATCTTACGGCAGATCTGACGGGTTTCATAGCCGTTTAGAGGCGCAGGATATGAAAACGCTGATGGAGACTATGGCTATGGAAGCCTGGTCAGATGGCAGCTTCGGCATGCTGGGCGGATCTAATTTTGGTTTTATTCAGGATCTGACGGCTGCCGAGCGGCCGCGGCCGCTTAAAGCGGTAATCCCCTGTGACTGTCATCCTGATTTTTATTATCAGGATTATCCGAATGGAGCTTCCCGGCATATAGACTTTCTTCCGGGAATGGGAGAAGAGCCGCCGGCCACCCCTGTAGATGAGGACAAAGATGGAAGAATGCTGGCACAGGCGGCAAAAGAGCACGAGACAAATCTGGGATTTTTGGGTCAGTATTTTGCCAATATGCATCGTGACACCATCAACCCTAAATTAGGTTATGCGCCCCAGAGGGAAATATCAATCTGGGAACGAATGGACAGTATCCAGTACAGCGGCATTAAGTATTATAAAAACGGAGCATGGTATGATCCGGGAGCGACAGGGGCCATATTTGCCCATAAAATATTTGATGGGAAGCTGCTGATAGGACCATGGAGGCATTGTGAGATTTACAGGTGCAATAAAGCCGAGGAAGAACAGCTGGCCTTAAGCGGTACAGTAATGGACCGGCCCAATGGGGCATTTGACTGGGAAGAAGAATACGTCCGCTTTTTCGATCACGTGTTGAAAAATGTGGAGAATGGATGCCTGACAGAACCACCGATCAGATATTATACAAGAGGGGAAAAGGCTGGAACGGAGTGGAAGTATGCGGCAGATTTCCCGCTGGACAGCCAGCGGATATCCTCCCTGTATCTGGATGCAGCGCCCAGCGGGACAATAGAAAGCTGCCATGACGGCAGTTTGAGTGAAGAAAAACCGGGCAGTACCGGTGTAATCCGGTATAAAACGGACAGGAGTATTAATCTGTACGGACAGGCGGGAACGCTGGATCGCTATATAGAAGGAAGATTTGCGAGGGAGTCCGGAAAATGCCTGACTTTTACAACGGAAGTTCTGGAGAAGCCGGTGGAGATTACCGGTATACCTACACTGGAGCTGGATGTGACATCAGATCATAAGGATGGACTGTTTTTTGCGGTTTTGGAGGAAGTACATTCGGATGAGAGTACCTGCTTTTTGACCGAAGGTATGATAAGGGCATCCCATGCGAAGCTGGGATACCACAAGGCGTATCGATCTATGGGCCTTCCTTACCATCCGGGCCTTTCATCTGATCTGGACGTATTACATACGGAAAAGCCGCTGCATCTGGATTTTATAATGGAGGCTATGTCACAGTTGATACAGGCGGGCAGCAGGCTGCGGCTGAGTGTATTTTGCGCAGAACAATCCTATCAACAGCCGGAAGCAGTAGGAGAAGAAAACCCGGTCATCGGCCTGCATTTCGGACGATCGGTACTGAAACTTCCGGTCATTGCACCGGATGTGACGGAATTTACAGGGGAAATGACCATAGGAAAAGAAAGGGGGACGGGAACGGTATGGGTATTTAAACGTGCCGTTTATGTGAGGCTGCATGATAAGTGGTATCAGTACCCGTGTATGCAGGTATATCCTTTAGATCAGTGCACAGTACTTTATAAGACAGCACAGTTTGATGTGGTAAAAAAGAGCAGTGAGCAATATGTGACAGTGCGGGCAAATGGCGCAGTGGCTTTTAACCTTACAGGCATCATACCGGAACGGAAGGAATTCATGATAAGCAGACCATGGCTGCACCCTTACAATCCGCAGCATAAGCAACCCTCCAGATATGAAGTTACTTTTGCCGATCAGTGGGTGGCTACAGTGCCGGTCGAACGCTGTCAGGAAGGATTTCCGGATATCGGTCCCTACAGGACGATGGATCTGCTGTTGAATCTGAAACTTCCGTCAGTGGGAAAGGCGCCTTATCCCTGCATCGTGGGTATTCATGGACACGGTGGAGATTATGACTGCTTTGAGCGTATCGGAGATGAGCTGTTGGATGCAGGATTCGCGTTGGCTTCCATAGATTATCGTGCAACACCGCCTAACCGTTGGCCCACACTTCTATTTGATGCCAAAGGCGCGATCCGTTTCCTGAAAGCGCATGCTATGAAATATGGACTGGATGCGAATCGGTTTGGGGTGATCGGGGGATCATGCGGAGGACATTTGTCGGCTTATATTGCGGCCACGAACGGTGATGCGGCTACAGAAGGAGACATTGGAGGTAATACAGAATATGACAGTCATATCAGTGCAGCTGCCATTTATTATCCGTGGACGGATGCCTTGAAGTTTGGGGAAGACAGTTATGACCTGTATCCGGGCCAGATGAATAAAGTCATGAATTCTGACGGAGAATTTGCGCCTCCCGGTTATATGATTGATTTCGGCGGGCGGGGAAAAGGGCTTGCAGAGTTGAAAAATCATCTGGGAGACCCCGCTTATCAGGAAATCATTGAAAGAGCATATGAAGTGAGTCCGGTGACGCAGGTGACAGGCCAGAGTGCACCTTCCGTTATTGTACATGGGATATTTGAGTGTGGGATTCAGATTCCAATGCAGCAGAGTGTGAGGTTCTTTAGAGCGTTGACCGGGAAACATGTAAAGGCGTTGTTATTATGTAATAATGAAGGCTTGTACGGGGATGATCCGGAGGTACAGGCAGCAGTGGTGGATTTTCTCAAACGAAGAGTATAGTATAACGAAAATCAGTATAGTTTTTCTTTTGCAGTGAGTGGTTCTGCGATATAATAGAATAGAAAGCTGGTTTTGCAGTTTGGATTATGTATGGAGAGAATTTACATGGAGAACCGTTTAGAGCAGGCAAACAGTCAGATCTTGTCACAAAAGATGATACAGGCAGTCAATATTCTGCAGATGGGAACACAGGAGCTGTCGGCGTTTATTCAGGAATTTTCCATGGAAAATCCGGTAGTGGATGTGGAGATACAGGAAGAAGAGGCAAGAGAGGATGAACGTCTTAAGAAGATAGAGTGGCTGGCGGAACTGGATGAACAGAACAGGGAGTATTACAGTACGGAGCGTAGGGAATCTGAGGGATGGGAGTTTGATCATGTCTCACAAAACGAAAACAACAGCCTCAAAGAAACACTTATGATGCAGTTGATCGGATGCGGTCATTCTGTTTTGGAAATGGAGCTGTTTTCTTACATAGCTGACTGTCTGGATTCAAGAGGATATTTCGTTTTTCCGGTGGAGGATCTTATGGAGCATATGTCCGTTTCCAGAGAGAGGGCCGAGAAAAGTCTTGCAATTATGAAAAATCTTGAGCCGGCAGGAGTGTGTGCCGGTTCATTGCAGGAATGTCTGCTCATACAGCTGGAGCGAAAAGAATATGAGAGCAGGGTGGAGCAGGAAATCGTAGAGAAGCACCTGGAGCAGTTGGGAAAGATGCAGTTGTCGGCGATTGCCAGACAGATGAAGATTCCGCTGGAAAAAGTGAGGCTTGCGGCAGAAAGAATCAAGAGTTTAAATCCGAAGCCGGCGCAGGGATTTGGGAGTGATAGAATTTCCAGGTATGTAAGTCCGGATGTGACGGTAGTGAAATTTGAAAACTATTTTCAGATATTGACGAATGACTATGCCTATTCTTCTTTTCATATCAATATCGGATATCTTAGGATGATGCAGACGGAAGAGGATCAGGAAGTTCGGGCATACCTTTCGAGACAGATTAAAAGAGCACAGGAAATGCAGGAGTACATCAGTAAACGGAAAGCTACATTGATTTCACTGACGAAATGTATTGTTGATATCCAAAAAGATTTTTTTATCTATGGCGGCAGTAATATCAAGCCGTTTTCGATGACTGAGGCGGCGCAGATGCTTCGGATGAATGTTTCTACTGTGAGCCGTGCCGTCAATGACAAATATCTGCAGTGCTGCTGGGGACTTTATCCGCTGGCATATTTTTTCCCGAAAGGGACCGATGTCGGACAGGAAACAAAGATCAGCACAGAACAGATAAAACAGAAAATAAGATTTCTTCTGGAAGCAGAAGACAAAGGACATCCTTACAGTGATCAGAAGTTATCAGAAATCTTAAATCAGGAGGGAATTTCAATTTCCAGACGTACCGTTGCCAAATACAGAGAGGCGATGCTTATACCGGATTGCAGAGGGCGTAGAGTGTAAAACGGACATAAGAGTGTGTCGTGTGAAAAAGAGGGTGCAGCACAAAAGTATTGAAAATCTTTGTGCAACACCCTCTCTTTATAAAAAACAGATTAGTGCCTTTCTTGACCTATAGCATTACTGAGACTGTACTGTCACAAGGCGTCAATACCGTATCTTTTCCGTCGATAACCATAGAAGCACCGTTTGAGGAAACTGCCTGTACATTAATGAGGCGTACCGTATAAGGCTTGCCGCCGGTATTTTCGGCTTTGATCGTGATTGTCTTGCCGGTCTTCACAGCACTGATCTGCAGATTTGCCTGCTGCTTCATATCATACACCACCGTAGAGCATTCCTGCCCGTCCGTCAGGGCGTAGACACGCAGTTCCACACCGTCGGCATAGTCATAATCCGGCCTGTCATTGCAGGCTCCCATAGCGATGATGGAATTTTCCCGTACCATCAGTGGCAGGTGCAGATAATCGAAGGTCTTTTCTTCCCAGACGCCGCCGTCTGTCACTTCTCCGGTGAAGAAGTCTGTCCAGGTGCCTTTTGGCAGATAGAAGGATCCGATGCTCTGGTCATTGAAGATCGGCGCCACCAGCAGGTTGTCGCCCAGCATATACTGTTTGTCCAGATACCAGCAGTTGCGGTCTTCCGTATATTCCAGAACCATACTGCGCATGGTCGGCACGCCGGAGCGGGAGGTATCAATAGAAGTCTTGTACAGGTAAGGCATGAGGGAGGCTTTCAGTCTGGTAAAAGCTCTCACCACATCCACCGCCTCCTCGTCATAGAGCCACGGCACGCGGTAGGACTGGCTGCCGTGCAGGCGGCTGTGGGAGGACAGCAGGCCGAAAGCCACCCAGCGCTTATAGACATCTGCCGTGGAGGTGTGCTCGAAGCCGCCGATGTCGTGCGCCCAGAAGCCGAAGCCGGACATCAGGAGCGACAGGCCGCCGCGCAGGCTTTCTTCCATGGATACATAGTCCGACCAGCAGTCGCCGCCCCAGTGTACGGGGAATTTCTGGCCGCCCACGGTGGCGGAGCGGGCGAACAGCACGGCTTCTCCTTTACCGCGTTTGCGCTCCAGCAGGTCATAGACTGTTTTGTTATATAAATACGTATAGAAGTTATGCATCTTCTCCGGGTCAGAGCCGTCGTGGTAGACGCAGTTAACGGGAATCCGCTCGCCGAAGTCGGTCTTGAAGCAGTCTACGCCCATATCGAGCAGTGCTTCCAGCCTGTCCTGATACCATTTACATGCCTCCGGGTTGGTGAAGTCCACCAGCGCCATACCCGGCTGCCACATATCCCACTGCCATACGTCGCCGTTTGGCCTTTTTACGAAATAACCTTTTTCTGTACCCTCGGCAAAAAGAACAGATTCCTGACCGATGTAGGGATTGATCCAAACACAGATGTTCAGGCCTTTTGCCTTGATCCTGGACAACATGCCTGCGGGATCGGGGAACACCTTTTCATCCCATACGAAATCGGACCAGTGGAAGCCCTTCATCCAGAAGCAGTCGAAATGGAAGGTGCGCAGCGGAATGCCGCGGTCCAGCATACCGTCGATAAAACTCATCACCGTCTCTTCATCATAGTTGGTGGTGAAGGAGGTGGACAGCCACAGGCCGAAGGTCCAGGGGGCCGGGAGAGCAGGCTTGCCGGAAAGATCCGTGTATCGCATGAGCACGTCCTTCATGGTGGGGCCGTTGAAGAAGAAGTAATCCAGACTGCCGCCTTTTACACAGAAGGATGTTTTCGTCACGTTCTCGGTGCCAAACTCCATGGACACACGCTCCGGATGGTTGACAAGTACGCCATATCCCTTATTGGAAAGGAAGAAGGGGATGTTCTTGTATGCCTGTTCCGTGCTGGTGCCGCCGTCCTCGTTGTAGATTTCCACGCTCTGTCCGTTTTTGACAAAAGGGGTGAAGCGTTCGCCGGTGCCGTAGAGCAGTTCGCCCACGTCGATGCCAAGCTGTTCCCGCATATAGGTGTTTTCCAGATCCCCGTCAACTTCGTAGAAATCGCCCTTATAGGCGGTTTTCATCAGCGCCAGGTCCCGGCCGCGGCTTTCGGTCAGCACACGGTCCCCGCTTTTGTAGGTCATGGACCAGGGGTTTTTCGTGATGACAAGCGACAGAGTACCGCTGGTGATCACGATCGTATCTTCCGTGTCTTCCACCTGCAGTTTCTGCGGTGTATCCAGGTTCAGATCGAAGGAAGGCGTGCGCTCCAGCCGGCCCATATGATGGTCGGCCCGTATGCGCAGAACATCCGGCATGGGGGAGGAGATGCGGATGTTGAGATTGATGCCGCCCAGCGTATCCCCGCGATGTGTGATCGGATGGGTGGGTGCGCATAGAGTCACTTCCGTATCGGTCACCTTCGTATAGTAGACCTCATGCGGTGAGAAACAGGCTGTCCCCTCTTTGAACAGCCAGCAGCCGTTGTTGAATTTCATGATGATATCCTCGCTTTCCGTATTAAGATTCTATTTGTATTATAGCAGTAATTGCTGCACT
>ERZ808046.153-NODE-153-length-88432-cov-8.101930_pt1 | contig 88432 bp, 80 predicted proteins | sample MGYA00380196_ERZ808046 | MGnify/ENA primary metagenome ERZ808046 (study PRJEB31490, sample SAMN06133421) | mouse gut metagenome | isolation source: Z6_2 | host: mice | place: China: Chengdu | collected 2015-05 ... | reverse complement strand
ATCCTGTTCTAAAATGCAGACACACAGCAAAAATTATCCTGTATTTTATCTGAGTAAATTATCTTTCAAAAAACATAATTTAAACACAGGATAATTTTCACTTTCAGGAAACTGACGGACTGTTAAGTATATTTACCAATCCAGCTGTCATAATACTTCCCCCCATTGCATATACCGTTTTATAAGCATCCCACACAATACCCGCTATTTTATCCCATCCTTTTCCTGTTGAAGTTCCAAGTCTTACACTTGAAGACAGTTTGTCTAAGGACCCGCCAATACCTGTTTGAAATACTGCAGAAAAATACCAGTTATACCTGTTTTCTAAAAAATCTTCCAATTCAGCATCTGGATCATCTATATAATTCAACAGGTCTGTAACAAAACTTCCCGCACCTCCTCCAAGTGCATTAGCCTGATATGGATTCAATACTTTGGGCACTAAGCTGAATACCAGTGAACTGTTTATAGCCCCTCCTATATAGCCATTATCAAAACTTCCGCTGCCGGTCAGTTCATTAATCTCGCCAGCCGAAAGTCCGCCGGCCAAAACCGCGGCAGCAATTCCAGAATAACCGCCAACCGTTCCCAATATCCCGGTTTCTGGTGCAAGTCCTGCTGCAACTGCCACATCAGATAAGATTACGACAGTTCCAATTATGATTGTCCCGCCCACTATGACATCTTTAATAGTTTCTTTATTCTCATACACCCACTTTCCAATGTCTTCCAGCCACTCCGGCAATGCCCCATTCCGGTCTACCAGTATCAGCGGATTATTCCAGCAATACCCATACTCATTCAACGTAAACGGCAGCTCTGCGAATCCTTTGATCAGATCTCTTCCGGTGAACCGCCCGGCCCAGGGCAGATATTCTCTGGCCTGAGCGTAGCTGGTTCCCGCGGTCCGGTCCGGCTGGTAGCCGGTGTAGCCGAAGGGCTGTGTTTCTCCCTGATTGCCGAAAAGATCAGCGCCGAATTCGTCATAGCCATACAGTGTCTGCCTTCCGCTTCTCAGTTCGGTCAGGCGGACCGGACTGCCGAGTTCATCCTGCAGATATGTGCTGACACGTTCTCCTTCCCGAAGAAATACGGTGTTTGTATCCCATGTATAGGACTGAAAGGTCTCTTTTCCTTCCGCCATTTCTATTCTTTGCAGAAGATTGTGGTACGGTTTGGTCAGGTCTGTGATGTACTCTGTCCTTTTTGGCGAAATTCCTGCAGGCACAGCTTCCGGCAAAAATAGATTCCCGGGACTTGGCGAGGATGCTGCATATTCCAGAACACCAGTCCGATTTCCGACTCCACTGTACTGATACCAGGCAGCATGAGTTCCGTTGGATGCCGCAGCCATCCGGTTGGTATCATCATATAGATACTGCCGGAGAATCTCTTCTCCCTGCCGGATGGCCGTCAGGTTTCCTCTCTTATCATACTGAAAAGTTCGTTCTCCGCCGGATCCTTCTTCCCGGATCAGCTGATCCGCTTCGTTGTAGAAATAACGGATCACACTTTCTCCGTCCTGCTTCGTGATCCGGTTTCCATATGCATCATATCCATATCTGCTCTGCAGTTTCCCGTCTTTTAATACTTCCGTCAGGCGGTCCAGGTTGTCATACCGGTAAATATAGTTCCCGCATTCTTCTCTGGCCAGGCGTTCAGTTACGGATGCGAATACGGATGCACGGCGTTCTTTCCGAAGTGCGGTCCGGTTCCCCAGGAGGTCATATTCGTATTCGTACTGCTCCAGTATGGTTCCGGATTTTTGATGGATCAGACTTTTCAGACGGCCCATGGGGCTGTACTGATATCCGGTGCGGATTTCATCCGGATACTGCTTTTCGATCAGACGTCCGTCTGCGTCGTAGCGGTATCTGACTTCCTGCTTTCCGTCTTTCAGACGGATCAGGCGGGACAGATCGTCGTACTCGAAGGATACGCTCTGCCCGTCCGGATAGACGGTCTTTCTGCGTTCTCCCAGCGCGCCCCATTCATAGGAGACTTCTCTTCCCATGGAATCTATGATTTTTTGCACATAACCGGCGGCGTCCGGTTCGATCCGGGTGGTCCCCAGCCAGTCGTCGATCCGGACCAGCTGGCGCAGGCTGTTGTAGGAGAATTCTGCAGTTCTTCCGTCTGCATACGTGATCCGGCAGAGATCTCCCACCGGATTCCATGCGTAGCGGGTGATGTATCCGTCTGCATCTGTCTTTGTGATCATCCGCCCGGACTGGTCGTACCCGTACTGTTCTTTCATGCCCAGGGGATCGATCACAGTCTCCGGTTTTCCAGACAGTCCCCACAGGTATCGGGTCATGCGGGGAAGCGTTTCCAGGTTCCTTTCCGGAACCATGATCTGGCCCTCTGGGTCCAGCAGGGTCTCCGCTCCTTCATGCCTGCACACAGCAGAGAGATTGCCCATGAGGTCATAGGCATACTCGGTCCGATTCCCGGCTGCGTCGAGGACAGATGTGAGATTTCCACCGAGCGAATAGGTATAACGGGTCACTCGGCCCAGGGTATCGGTGACGGAGGTTACTCTTCCAACTGCGTCATAGGTACAGCTCTGTTCCTGTCCGAAGCTGTTCTTCATGGAAACTGGACGGTTCAGACAATCATAGATGTATTCCTGCTGATCTCCTCTGTGATTTATTCGAAGGATCAGGTTTCCTGCAGGATCATAACCGTATGTCTCACAGGTTCCGTCCGGATAGATGATCTTTTCCGGTTTTCCTCCTGCATCATATGTATAAACAGTCCGGCGTCCGGCAGGATCGGTGACTCCGGTTACCCGACCCATGCTGTTGTATTCATAAACAGTCGTGTTTCCCCGGACGTCGGTCTCACGGACCAGCTGACCGGCCGCGTCATACTCATATGTATGATGGTTCCCGGCTGCGTCCGTCATCTGTGTACAGCGTCCTTCGGGATCATAGGCGTATGTGGTAACGGCTCCCAGGGGATCGATCTTTTTCACCATCCGGTTCCGGCTGTCGTATTCCATGATGGTCCGGTTTCCTTCCGGATCCACAGCCTCAGTCCGATTTCCGTTCTGGTCATACTTAAGGTGTATGGTTCCGCCGGTTGGAAGCGTGATCTGTTCCGGCAGGTTCTGCCGGTTATAAGCGTATGCCAGCACCGCCCCGTTTGGATAGATTTTTTTTGAGAGATTCTGCATGGCATCGTATTTCATGTGGATCGTGTTCCCGTCAGGAAGGGTGAGGGACTCCACCTGATTCATACAGTTGTGTTCCTGAAGGTAGACCGCCCCGTCAAAGTCCACCGCCTTCTGGATCTTTCCGTTTGATCCGTATTCATAGGTGCGGCGGTTTCCGGCTGCATCGGTCACGCTGGTGATCTGGTTGTCTTCATTCCAGGTGAAGCAGGTCCGGTTCCCGTTCCCATCGGTAAACCCGATGATGCGGCTGCATTCGTCGTACTCATAGAGGCTTCTCCTTCCTGCACCGTCGGTGATGGAACTGATGTTTCCCCGGACGTCGTATTCCAGCAGCACGATGTTTTTATCTGGCAGCCGGATTCTGGTCAGATTACCCTCCGGATCATACTCCAGCTGCTGACAGCGCCCCAGCGCATCGGTGATCTCGACGGGACGTCCTTTGGCGTCATAGACGTTTTTCTGCTTCTTGATTCCGTTGACAGACAAAGTGAGCAGGCGGCCTGCCGTATCATGGGTCATATGGTATCTTGTGCCGTCCGGGTATATGATCCGGCTAAGATTCCCCTGGTTATCATAAGCATATGCGGTTGTATTTCCGTTTTTGTCGGTATGACGGATCTTTTGATTTTGATCGTTGTAGGCGAAGGTTTCCTCTCCGTCTTTTGTGGCGATCCGGATGCTGCGCATCCGGTCATCGCTTTCGAAGGTGACCAGACGCCCGTTCTGTTCCCGCATGTAGGTCAGCTGGTTTTCATCATCATAGCGAAGCTCCACGATGCTGCCGTCCGGAAAGGCCTGCTTCAGCACCCGATCCACTCCGTCGTAGGTATTTTTGACGCCTGTGATGCCTCTGGGCGTCAGGACACTCTCCAGTTTTCCGTTGACATTATATTCATAGGTGTAGGTATGCCCGCCGGAGTTGATGAACCAGCGCAGTTTTCCATACTGATACCAGAAATTAATCTTCCGTCCGGTATGGTCTTCTACTTCGATCAGATTCTTTTCTTCATTGTGTGTATAGTGGAGAAAAGCGCCCAGACCGTTTTCGGCGTATTCTAACAGTCCTTTTTCGTTATACCGGAAGGTTCTTGTGCCTCCTGTTTCTTCCTGGCGTATGAGCTTTCCGTCCCGGTCAAAGACGCAGGTTCTCTGTTCCTGCTCATAGATGTATCCGTCTGTGGTGCTTCTGAGTACTTCCGGATCTCCCAGCTCCGGCAGCCAGGTGTCGCCCAGGTTTCTGCGGTATGGGATCACACTTCCGTCTTCCAGAATGACTTCGATCTTCTTTTCTCCTTCGGTCTTTTTCAGACGGATCCCGTAATTGTGGCACCAGCCCTCGCCCAGATCTCCCTGTTCGCCGCATTCCATAGCGTTGTACAGGAACCGGAAGGAGAGCGGCACCCTTCCGCCTGTGACCAGATCCTCCCGTTCGTAGATATAATTGCCAGTGTTCATATTGATGGGGTCTTTTTCGTATCTGTGTCTGCCCGGTTTCTGTCCGGCGGCCCATGGCAGGCCTTTTTTATAACGGCGCTTATACATCCCATAATTCAGACGGTCGTCATATCCCTGGCCGGATGTGACAGGGCGGATAACGCCGCCTCTTTTGCAAAGCAGGACAGAGCTTGTGATAATCGCAGACTCTCCATCCACCTGTTCGACGCTGGTCAGACCAAATGGCCGCTCTGTATTCCTCCATTGTTCGTCAAGCAGCATAAAGCCTTCGCACCGGCCTGTCGCCCGGTTCAGAGGACAACTGCCAAAATAGGGGATGTTTTCTTCTTCCACACAGTCTTTACAGTTGGCTTTTTTCCGGTCGCCGCTCAGATAGTGATGTCCTTTGGGAATCTTCAGTCTTCCTTTACTGCTTCCCTGAGAGCATTGAAGCTCTGCTCCTTCCACCAGATATTCCCGCTTCTGCCAAAGGAGCGAGTTTGTCTGATCTGCCCTTTTTTGCAGCAGCGGATCTGCCATGGGCCACAGAGCGTCTCCTGGATTCTGCAACCGTCCTGGCGTTGGCGGAACCGGAAGTATTCCCTGATCCACTTTAAAGTTTCCCGGTGTGTCCGTCAGAATGCCCTCCATTCCCGGCAGTCCTGTCGTGCGCTTCTGTTCTGCGGGCTGACCCGGGATAGTTGTAAGTGTGTCTTTCTGATAACTCTTTTTGTGTTTGTGATCTCCCATCTTCTTCTCCTGCTTTTACAACATACCGATTCTGTCCTTCTCCTGCAGCTTCAATAAGGTCTTTACCGGCACAGCTGCAGCAGTACCACCGCTGCATTATCCTTATCTTCCTTCCCGCTCCGGTTCACCAGCTCGATCAGCTGATATGCCTTCTGCTGGCAGTCGCCTCCGCCTTCCAGACAGTCCTCCATATCCTTCCATCTGGCGGTCTCATACAGGCCGTCGCTCATCAGCAGGACGTATTCCCCGCCGTACAGACTGATCGGTTTGTCAAAGAATTCAATATCCCGGAAGCCGTCCTGTCCCACAAAGTTATACAGTCGGTGCTGATTCAGAAGATCTGCCGCCTCCTTCCTGGTCAGTTTTCCTTCCTCGTATTTCTGTCTTGCCAGCACATCGATCGTATGTCCGGAAGTGACCGGGACCAGTTCCTGATTCCGATACACAGCCACCTTTACATTTCCTGCTGCGGCATAGTAAAGCCTGCGGTCTTTGATCATCACGGCGGCAACGGAGGCGCATCCCTGTTCTTCTTCCAGCCGGTTCAGAATCTCCCGGTTCGCTCCTTGAAATGCCCGTCGAAAAGAGTACTGGGGATTGTAAAAAGCGCTTCCGTCTTCAAAGATTTGCAGGAATGCTTCCACCGCCGTTCCTGCGGCGATCTTTCCACCAAAGCGTTTTCCCATCCCGTCTGCCAGGACTGCCATGATCCCTTCCTGGACCGTCTTTATCCCGTACGCATCCTCCTGTACTTCCCGGTCCCCTATGGTTTTGGATGCTCCGCTTACACAATCGGATACGATGTCAGGCTCTTTCTTTTTATCGAAACAAGACAGTAAGATGCGAAAAAAGAGCAGCAGACACAGCAGCAGAAACAGACATGCAATCACAGACTCCGGAATGGTCATGTCCCTTTTTCCTCCCACATGAACTGTTCTCCGCAGAATGGCATAAATGCAAATTTGCTGTCTCCCATCTCGATCACGTCATAGGTGCTCAATACCGTCGGCGTATATACCGCCGTGTCGTTCAGATACACGATGCCGTTGCTGTCGCCGGGAAGCAGCACCGTCTCTTTTTTCTTGGGATCGAAAACAATCACTCCATGATTTCTTCTGGATATTTTGTTGTCACCCAGGATCTGGATATCCATATCATCTGCTCTGCCGATAAAGTTTTTGCCGCTTCGAATCTTATAATCCTTTCCCTGACGGGGGCCGGAGATGCATACGATCCAGCCGCAGACCGGAGCGGTCTCCTGCGTAAACAGCAATTCCTCCAGCACTTCTTCACTGTCTCTGCCTGTCTCTCTCTTCTCCTGTGTAGCAGTCTCAATATTACAGTACGGGCATACGGTCCCGTATCTTCTGGCTGAAAACAGATGCCCGTTCTGGCATCGGATCAGATTCCCGTTCATATGTTTTTTACTCCTTTTTCTCTTCTGTTCTGACCGTTTCTTTATCTTAACAGCAGCCGGTTCATTCCTACACGGAGACAGTCTCCTTTTTCCAGACGACACGGCGTATCCGAAGACAGACGATATACCTTTCCGTCTGCTGATTTCTTTACGCTGAGACCGTTTCTGCTTCCAAGGTCTTCCACATACCAGCTGCCTGAGGAATAGTTCATGACTGCATGTTCCGGATCCACCATACCGGCGTATGGCCCCTGTCCCAGATCGACATCCGCCTCACTGTCTTTTCCGCCCCTTCCGATCAGTACGGATATTCTTCCATACAGATTCCACACCATCAGTTCGGTATCTTCTTCGCTCAGAAGTACCAGTTCTGTCACCATTCCTGCTACATCCGGCTCTGCACCGGAAACCTCTGAAGATCCGTCCGAATGCATTTTCTCTCTTATCTGATCCAGAAACGCCATACAAAAACATACAACTGCAGCAATGGCAGAGATCCACAAGATGTTGTCCTGGTATCTCACCTGCTCCGGATAGATCCATGCGATCCCAAAGGCCGCAAGGCAGATACAGCCAGCCGCCAGATCCGTCATGCATTTCTTCATCCTGCTCCCTCCCTTATCTTTTTATCCCCATAAACTTTTCAAACAGTTCCGTCGTATCAATGGGATTTGCTTTTTTCTTCTGCTCCTGATTTTCTTTCTTTTCGTGATTTCCAGGCTGAAAGCCAAAAAACTGCTCAAAGCCGGCTGACGGATTTCCAAAATCAAAACCGGCTGATTTTCTGTTTCCAGTCTTTGATTTTTTTTCATCTCCCTCTGTTTTCTTCTCAACACGACGCCTCTGATCATACTCTCTGCGCTTTTTGGGATCCCCGAGTATCGCATAGGCGATTCCCGCCTCTTTGAACTTCTGTTCTGCCTCCCTGTCTCCGGGATTGGTATCTGGATGATATTTTTTTGCCAGTATGCGGTATCTTTTCTTAATCTCCTCTTCGGAAGCTTCTTCTCTGATTCCAAGTATCCGGTAATAATCCTGTTCCATTCTCCCGGTCCCTCCTGTTATCTTCCGCATGTGCGAATTTTCTTACGCACCTCTGTGCAATCGAACAGGGAAGACTTTTCCCTGCCTGTGTAGAAAAAGGACAGAGGAACACCCACCCGGCATTCCCCTGTCTCTTCTGTTTAGGAAGCGGAATATCCGCCTTCTATGGTGATCATGTTCAGCTTGTCTTTTTTCTGTTTGATAACCAGGGTAAAAGTTCCGGTTCCTTCCGAATCCCCGAAATTCTCCTTGTAATCAATTACGAACGCATTGGGAAAATAATATTTCCGCTCCATCACGCCGGCCGCCACATGCTCCACGGTGACCTTCCGGTAACAGTCCGCCTTTTCGGCGGGAACTGCAGACCAGAGCGCCAGTTTTCTGGTGCTGTCAAAGGGGTCACCGTCCACGGCAGTCAGTATCCTTCCAGTAATTGTCAGTGTGCTTCCCACGTCCTTCGTTCTGGCATTGGAATCCTGCGGGATATCGGTCGTGAATTTTACGCTCCGCACACATTCTTTTGCAATCTCAAAGCTTTCTGTTCCTTCTACGGTTACTCTATATGACATCTCTACTCCTCCTTCCGATCCTTCTTACTCGCCGCCGAAACCGCCTTCGATCTTTGCTGCTGCATTCTCGTCTTTTTTCTGTTTCATATGGATGTAGAAGGTTCCAACGCCACTCTCATCGTCCACTTCTTCGCTATATTCCATAACGAAAGCATCCGGCAGCGTGATCTGCCTTACGACCTGACCTGCAGATACTACTGTAATTTCTGCACTCCGATAGCAGTCCGGACGTTCCGACGGAACCTGGGACCACTGAGCAAGCCCTAGGGTTGCGTCTCCTTCGCCTGCCCCGCGCTTATAGAGCATCTTGCCCCACACTTTTACCGTCATTCCAAAATCCGTTGCCCGGGCGTTGGAATCTGGCGACGAAGCAGAATTGAAATCCACTTTGGCAATGCTTCTCTCATCAAAAACAATGTCTTCGGTTCCTCCAGTGATTTTCATACGAAATCCCATGAATCTTTCCTCCTTATTTAAGTTCCGCATCTGACCTCCTTTCACCCCAGCGTCTGGAAGAATTTTCCTTCACTTCGTTCCGTAAAATCCTTCCGGGGTTGCTTTCGGTCAGATGCTGTTTTCATAAGCAATTTGACACTACCTGGTTTCTGTTTCAAATCAATTTATATGATCATCCCTTTGCTGCTGAAAGACGATTGATCTCCACTTCCAGGTTCTTGACATTTCCGTTAAAGGTAATGTTCAGGGTACAGTAACCATTGTCCTCATCAATCAGATATTCGATATCATCTCCCTGACCAAGGATCCCGTTCAGATATTCTCTCCTTGCAAGCCAGCGGCTCTTCTGGCTGTTGGGATTATTGGAGAAGAACTGCACAATGGAGTCCTCCTTGAAATCGCCTGTTCCATGCCGCAGAATCCGTTCGATGTAATTGCTGACCTGGGTCTTGTAGATGGGCTCATACACATATCCGTCCGACATCAGATTCCTCGTTTTATATACCATGATATTAGTGATGTCATTTTCTTTGTAGACTGCATTCTCGGAACTGAAGACAAATCCGAAATTCTTCCGGTTGATGTCATTTTTAATCGAATTGGTGAATCCAGTGATTTCCTTTGCCATGGTGGTGCAGACAACCAGCGCATGATCATCCGCCTCCATATCAAATCTCACCCCTGGCAGTTCCGGATCCACACGCCTCTTTCCAAATTTGCTGCTCAGGTATTCCGGGCACTGATATGCCGCCACGATGCCTGCCGCCACATAAGCTGCACCCACATAGACGCCATCGATCCACAGCTTCATGATGTCTTCTTTTTCACCGGACAGCTCTGCAGTCTCCCCGTTGATCACCATGCGCCTGTCCAGCACCACTCCGGACTTGTCTTTTGGAATGATCGTAAAGTTGGGCAGACAGGGAATGGCATATTCACTGTACGGTTTTCCACGCAGGGGTGCGCAGCGGTCCTCATACTTCTCCACCCCTTCGGTGGCAAGGGCATTGAACGTTGTACTGTCGTCTGCCTCATAGCTGAAAAAGCACTGCACGCCATAGTCCTTGAATACATCCAACAGCCTTGCCAGCGATTCCACGCTGTTCACATCACTGCGTTCGGTCTTTGCATTTCCCCGGAAACGCTCTCTTGTCAGTTTCATTTTGCTGTACTGATCCAGTGACACATTGGGCATAATGGCATACCATACGGTATTTCCAAAATCATTCTTCGCATTGACGGTATTCAGATAGGTAATCAGCCGGGATATGTTGCCAGATTTTGCCAGCAGGTCATTGGGCACATTGGTTACCAGCAGAGAAGGTTTCATACCTTTTATTTTCTTCGGATACTGTTCAAAGAAGCACCAGACTCCCAACAGTTTTTCGATCAACGGTTTTACGGTTTTGATAAATGCGTCCTTCGATTCCCGGTAAAACTCCAGATAGGAATTATAATTGGCAACCTCCTGCTCCAGATCGGCGCTGCTCTCCATCGTAGAAGCCAGAGGGCAGAATGTTCGGGCTACCAGAGAGGCCACATAGTCATTCCCTTCTTCGTTCAGCGCCGAATAGTCTTCTTTCAGTGCCTCGATCAGTCCGGTATTCGCATGATCATCCACGGTCGCCAAAGCGGTGCTCTCTGCTTTCGGCGCCTCCAGCACCTTCAGTTCTCCATGCTCTCCCATACTCAGCACGCCAAGCGCCAGCGGCGTATTGTCCTTTTTGTCTGTTCCGTCTCCAAGCAGGAGTCTTGTCTTGATGTCTTCAATGGCCAGCGGCAGCATGGCCATGACATTATTGTAATTGGCGCTGGCTTCCTCAAACATCACGTTCAGCCGGTCAGCCAGGTCAAGCTTTTTCGGATCTCCCTCTTCCAGTTTGGCATATTCCCCATAGGTGTACTGCAGTTCTTTCCGGTTCTGCCGGATGGCTTCCATCACTTTCCTGGGTGAGATCATCTCCGTGAGCTTTTCAAATTTGAAATTCACATTGATACTTCCTTCTGCTCTCCTGGTATCCACCATGGACATCAGCATGGACATAAATTCATTCTGCCTGTTCAGAGGAATCTCTGTCAGCATCTCTTCCGGTACCTGCTCCGGACGTTCCAATTGGTACGCCACTCTCTGATTGTTGGCATTGTAGTAGCAGTATACTTTGGGATCCAGCTTTTCCAGAAGCTCATCAAAGCTGTGGACCAGCAGATGGTCGTTGATCTCCCGGATCTTGTCATCTGACAGACTTTCCATTCCGCGAACATCCCCTACCAGAGTCAGAAAATCCAGCTTATCCGGATTGATAACCTCAAAGAGCATGGTCCGGTTTGTCTGCTTTATCACATTTCCCATAGTGATCGCTTCCTCCTTGTGTATTTTATGGTTAAAGGAAAGTTATTCCCATATCCCTTCCCTTTCTCCTGGCTTCAGATTCCGGTAATGCAGTTCCAGCTCCGTCTGTTCATCTTCAAAAGATACAGTGATTTTTGCGTTATAATATACCGGATATCCCGTGCCCTTCTTCAAAATCTCCATCCCGCGCATGACGGTACAGCCTTCCGTCTGATCCAGTACAATCAGGCTGTGATCCGGTCCCGGATACAGAAGGATGCCGTCCGCTCCGATCTTTCCAAACCGGATTCCGCAGGAAGTAAGAATCTGATCCAGAGTCAGCCTTCCGGATTTTCTCCCGAACAGGCGATACGTCTGGGGTGGTACATCCCTGCCGTCTTCTGTGCGTACCACATACAGATTCAGTTTTCCGGAATAGGGACAGTCCCTGATCTCTGATGGTTTCCTGTCCTCCTTCCCGGCGGATTCTCCGGCCATGTATATAATCGTTGTATGCTTCTTTCGCATCCATATCAGCGCAAGAAGCAGCAACGCAAGACTCAGAATACCGAGAATTACGGCCATCGGCCGATAGTCGGGTACCGGTTCATATACCGGGTCCGGAACTTTCTCAATCCTCACTGTAACTGGCTGCTCCATACAGAAGACTGCATCTTTTGCATCTGCCTCCACCGACACCTCCAACTGATCGATCCCGTCCGCGGGCAGCGTCATACAGATCTGTCCCTCCCGGATCACCTCCGTATATAGCACTCCGTTGATCCTTAAGGTTATTTCTTTTCCTTCAAATCTCGTATCCGCCCATATGTTTTCATGATTTCCGGAAGCGGCCAGAAGCCGGATCGTAAGATCAACCTTATGTTCATAGACCGGCGGAATATTTTTCTTTTTTTCTTCCTCCGTCCGGGGAACCTCTTCTGTCCGGTACTCTGCAGTCACTTCCGGAACCGCGCCATACTCCAGAATTTCGTACCCCTGTATCCCGGAACCATCCGATTCCCCACACAGCACCTGCATCGTTCCTGACTCTGGATCTGACAGCTGAATCACGGCATAACGCTGTCCCTGAATGATCTGTATGTGTTCGGCCGGATGGTCTGCGCTTACCTCTCCGATCGGCTGATCCGACCAAAGCATGCAGGTTACCCGCTCCGTCCCAACTGGTATCTCATATCTCAGACTCCCGCCTTCTGCTCTTACATTCTCTTTTGGGAAATCCAGCCGCTCTGCGAGGATGCGCCCCATGATCTGAGACAATGTCCCCGACTGCCCTTCCCAGTAGATGGCGCCGTCCGTCTCTTCCGCACCGGCAAAGATATGCATCCTGAGATCCTGAAGTTCTGAACCGATCGCCACGATATACATTCGGATACCTTTCTCTCTGGCCCGGGTGACTGCTTCCGCATACAGGCTCCTGGATGTTTCCTTTTCCTGAGAATCCGGCATATCGATCTCTCCGTCTGTCAGCATGATGATGCACCGGTCGGTATCCGCATCTTCCGTAAAAAGTTCTACCGCCTGACAGAGTCCTTCTCCTGCATTGGTATAGCCGGAGCAGGTCAGGTTCTCCAGAGTTTCTTCCATCTGCTGTGTCCCCGTTCCCGGCAGAACTTTGGCCTGTATCTCTGTCCCGTACGCGATGAGACCGGCCTGCCAGTGATCCGGAAGTCCATACCAGACCTGCCGGACTGCATCAGCTGCCAGCCGATCCGGATCCTGTGTGTTCATGGAAGCGCTGGTATCCAGCAGGAACACGATCTCGCCGGCGCGGATGTTGCATCCGTTCTCTTCCTTAGCCACAGCCATCTCTGCTGCCAGGAAGCAACACAGCAACATCATAAGAATGGTTAAGAAAATATTCTTCCGCTTTTTCATTCGGACCCCTCCCGACATTTGCTGATGCATCCCTGCTTTTCTCTGTGAAAAAAGTAGCACGAATTTTTATCCCTTACAACCCAGTTTCCGAAAAGTGTCATTTTTTTTCCAAAAATTGCATCAGCTCCGCAGTTTCTTCCCTGTTTCCATTTTTTTGCACAAAAAACTGCATGAACAGATGGGCTTCCATTCATGCAGTATACGCACCATACGCTTTATGAAATTCTGCGATTCATGATCCTTTTTCTTTTGATCACACCCGCAAGCAAAAGACCTGCAACTGCCAGATGAGCAGACATAATTCCCAGGCTGGCCTGTCTGATCTGCCTGTGATAACAGATGAACCATGCCGCAGCCTCCAATCCCCATATGTATCTGCTCCATCTTCCATAACGCAGTCTCTCCGACTGATCCAGCGGCTTATTCTGATCCTCCAGCGGAGCCAGAAAACATATCAATACACCGCAGACCGCTGCGAATACCATCCCCATAGTCAGAATCATCTTTTCACTGAAAGTGATTCTGGACAGCAGACAGACGGAGAGCAGAATCAACGCTGACACCATCGTGCAGACATTGAAGCTGTCCGCATGATGCCCTCCTGCATACGAACGCAGGGGAATAAATGCCAGAAGAAAGACAAACACCGGAATATATGCCCGAAAAATAACTGCCAAAAGACAAGCAATCATCAAATTAACCGCCTGTCCAATCAGCAGTTCAAAGGCATACTGGTATAATTTTTCTTCCTCAGCAGACAGATAGCAATGCCTGATCTGCCATGTGACGAATCGTCTTGCCAGTCTCTCGATCATTGCGGCTTAAAATCTGCGAAACCGGCGCGCTTCCTTTGGAACTTCCGGCTGATGATCCAGCCATATACAACCAGCATTTACATTCTGAATCACCGTCACCAGCGCCATGGCATTCAGAGCGGTTATCATCCAGTTTTTACTCTTTAATTTTTTGATCACATGGTCAGTCAGCTTACACATATAGAATCCCTCCTGCTTATTTTTTCCTAAACATAACGGATTCTGGAAGAAAAATCAAGATCATTTCCGAAAATTGTCACTTTTTTTCCGTTTTTTGCACATTGGACAGCGCCAGCAGAACGGTGAACTCATTTTCTTCTTCTGTAATGTCAAGCATGCCCTGATATTGATCCGCCAGTTCTTTCACATTTTTCAGGCCAAAGCCGTGTTTTCTCTGGTTCTTTTTCGTTGTCTGATAGATTTTTCTTTTCTTTACCGTCCGCTGAGAACAGCTGTTTGTAATCTTTAAGATCAGCATCGAGGCATTTGCCATATGTAAATCAATCAAAATATAACCCTTCTCGCATTTTTCGGCGGCCTCCAATGCATTGTCGATCAGATTACCAAAAATCCGGATCTTATCTGTCTCATACAGAAATCCCAGTTCTATCCCAGGCTGTACGGTTACTTCATACCGGATTCCCTTTCTCTGTGCCTTTTTTGCTCGTTCCATCAAAACAGCGTTGACAATGGGATCACACAGATAGATTCTGGTATCCGGTGCGCGCTTTTTCTCCAAAAATCTGGACGCGTCTATGGACAGATTTTTCAGCGCGCCTGTATTTTCATCTTCTGAGAGCTGTCTGATCGTCTGTACGATGCGGCGCGCTTCATGAAGATATCCTGCATACTCCTGATTTATTTCTTCCATTCTCTGATAATGATCATGTTCCAGTACTGTCTTTAACTGTATCAGTTCTTTTTCCTTTACCGCATGCTCTGCCTCCAACAGTTTATCAATTAGGGCAAAATTGACAATATTGCTGATAATACTTAAAATTCCGCCCACAAATATACATAGTTTATCCAACGGTGACTTCCCCAAAATCACGATTCCATTCAGAAAAAGCCAAATTGATACCGACTGAATAAACAGACTCTTTATTTTTGAATCTCTGATATTTCCTGACAGAAAATGACGTTTTCTCCGAATTATTTGTACTATGACAAATTCAAATAGTTTTTCCAACAATAGTATACAGATTCTGCTAAAACTCACCGTCTGAATATCAATTTTCAGAGAACCGTATACATACATGAATATAAATTCAGTAACTATAAAAAATGCAAAGAAAAAAACAAGATAGATGATGCTCTGTCTCCAGCCGACCCGAAATACCAGCCAGATATACAATTCGCAAATAAACAGCGCGCAGAGGATATTGGCGCTTGGAATCTGCAGACTGTTCACCGCATACAAAATCGCCGCACATCCCGCCAGCAGCATCAGGTGAACCCCTCTGCGTTCCTCATATACCGGAAATATATCTTTTAAAAAGCAGTCAAGCAGATAAAGTTCACACACACAGCTTAGATATATGACACATTCACAGATCAGTACTTCCATCCTTATTCTCTCCTGTATTTCTCCAGTATCTGCTGCACTGGCTTTCGAATTCTTTTCGTTTGCTCCTCGCAACATTCAGTATCGTCCCATCTTCTAGCTGAACTCCGTTTTTTATTACGGCTGCAATATGGTGTATATTAATAATATAACTTTTCTTTGCATACACAAACCCGTACGCTTTCAGCATCATATAGTGATCATTCAGTTTCCCTGAGTTTCGAAGAAAGAATTCCCCCTGTTTTTTTTCTTCTTTTTCAAAGCTGCAGAGTTCAGACGCTTTTTCTTTTGTCAGATAGATGGCGGTCCCTTTATCCAGGATTGATATGTACAGGATATCTTCCGGCTTCAGTACGTACTGCTTACTTTTATATACTGCAAGGATATATGGTACCTGCTTCCTTCTCTCCGCCTCCCTGATCACTTTTAAAAGATCTACTTGTAATTTTTCTGTCTCCCGGACTTTGACCAGATACTGAAAAGGACGCACCCCTATGATCCGGCTGGCCGGATAATCATAAGCCGTATAAAAAACCAACAGTGCATTCTCATCCTTCAGCCGTATGTTGGAAGCAGTCTTTACGCCTTCCGTCTCCCCCTCGATCATAATATCCAGAAAAACGATATCATATCTTTGATACCGCTCCAGCAAAGTTCTTCCTTCCGAAAATTCATCAAAGCATACTTCTTCGGGATGCCCTGCATTTTCCAGAATCAGTCTCTTCAGTCGTTCTCTGTCTGCCAAACAATCATCACATATCGCAATCTTCATAACTGGCCTCCTTCGGCTGTTGTACTCATAAAAAATAATATAATTGTTTCCCGCTGTCAACCGAAAAACGCCCGCTGCAATGAAAAAGCGTCTCCTTTGGATCATAAAATGATCTTTTTAAGGCGGCCCTGAAAAAGGACCGCCTCCTGCACACGGATTTTACAGCATCGACTCCGGTTTAAACAAAGATTTCACATGTTCCACTTCTTCTTTCGTCGCCTTGGAAGCCGGAACATAATAAGACTTCTCCCTTGCGATCTGGTAAAGCTGCTCCTGTGCGGTCTCGGCCTTATTCCGCATCTGTTTGAGCGTCTGCTTTAACTGAGGATTCTCACTCTGGGTAATATATTCCGCATACATTTTTAATTCTCCGTTGATGCCTACCAGTGCATCGCTGACCATGGTTTTTTCATCCATCTTTACCGATCCCTCCTTATTTTAAAAATCCCATAAGCTGCTGTTTGTTCTCTTTTGCAGACTGTGCCGCCTGCTCAAAATACTGTTTGACCTGCTGGTCATTGGACTGTTTTGCATAGGCGCTGAATTTTGCCTGACAGGTCTCACTTCCGCCGATTAAGTGACGAAGATTCTGAACATCCAGTTCTGATAATTCTGACATAAAAAATTCCTCCTTATTTTTCATACTTACAGGAGTAGTATGTGAAAATAAAGAGGAATTATTCTTTCAAATGTTTCTTGCTGTCAGCTCTGGACCGGCAGCATTTTATCATACAGTTCTTCGTATTGTTTTGCCGAATTTTTCCAGGAAAAGTCTTCTTTCATCGCTCGCTCTGCCATCTTATTCCAGGAGCGTTTTTTATCATAATAGACAGACTCCGCATAACGAATCGCCGAAAGCATCTCGTGTGCGTTATAATTTGTAAATCCAAAGCCTGTGCCTGTTTCTTCGAATTCGTTGTAAGGTTCCACTGTATCTTTTAAACCTCCCGTCTCGCGGACAATCGGGAGTGTGCCGTAACGAAGACTCATAAGCTGGCTGAGTCCGCAGGGTTCAAACTGCGAAGGCATCAAAAATGCGTCACAGGCAGCATAGATCTTATGAGAAAGTTCATTGGAATAATAGATACATGCTGCAACTTTTCCGCCGTATTTCCACGCAAAATGCCGAAACATATTCTCATAGCGCTCTTCCCCTGTTCCAAGCACAACGATCTGCACCTCATCCTGGCACAATTCGTCCATCACGCAGTCAATCAGATCGAACCCTTTTTGATCCGTCAGCCTGGATACGATGCCAATCAGCATCTTCTTTTTGTTCACCTCAAGCCCAAGCTCCTTTTGAAGCTCCAGCTTATTCTTCACCTTATCTGTCCGAAAGGTCTTTTCCGAATAATTTTTACAGATCAGGGGGTCCGTCTTCGGATCCCACTCTCCATAATCCAGTCCGTTCACAATCCCGAAAAGACTGCCGGAACGTGCACGCATAAGCCCATCCAGATGCTCCCCAAAATACGGAGTCTTGATTTCTTCCGCATAGGTCCGGCTTACGGTTGTCACATAATCCGAATAAACGATTCCTCCTTTCAGATAATTGGCATCCCCAAATGCTTCCAGTTTATCTGCTTTAAAATAAGACATGTCCAGACCCGTTGCATCCTGTACCGCCGGAATATTCCAGATCCCCTGAAACTTCAGGTTGTGAATCGTCATGATGGATTTCATATTGGCGTAAAACGCTCCCTCATGAAAACTGTCTCTTAGATATACCGGAATCAGGCCGGTCTGCCAGTCATGGCAGTGTACGATATCCGGCTGGTACTCCACGACCGGAAGAATCGAAAGCGCCGCCTTTGAGAAAAACGCAAACTTCTCCACATCCTCATGTATATACCCATAGGGTTTGTCACCGGCAAAGTAGTATTCATTGTCAATGAAATAATACTGAATCCCCTCATATTCCATCTCAAGAATCCCTACATACTGGCTCCTCCAGGCCATATCCATATAAAAATTGGTTACAAAATTCATCTTTTCTTTCCACGCAGAACTGATACACAGATAATTGGGAAGGATCACCCGCACCTCATACTTTTCCCGGTCAAAATACTTCGGCAAAGACCCCACAACATCTGCAAGACCGCCTGTCTTTACAAACGGCACGCATTCTGATGCAACAAACAAAACCTTCTTTCTCATGCTTCCCCTCCGGCATATGTAATGATATAGATGGCTTTATTATACCCTAAACCAAAGGGCATGGAAAGAAGTTTTCACAATTTATGCGTGTTTTTTGTAGTCCAGACGAATTTTGTCCGCAATCAGTGCAATGAATTCGGAGTTGGTTGGTTTCCCTTTCCCAACGCTGACCGTATACCCGAAAAGTTCATCGATGGTATCCATCTTTCCCCGGCTCCATGCCACTTCGATGGCATGTCGGATCGCCCGCTCTACCCTGCTCGGTGTTGTCTGATGGTTCTTGGCAATCGTCGGATAAAGGATCTTGGTGATGGAATTTAACATATTCATGTCCTCCACCGCCATCATAATCGCATCTCTCAGATACTGATATCCTTTGATGTGAGCGGGTACTCCGATTTCGTGGATCATATTGGTCACATCTGTCTCCAGATTGCGCTCAATATAGGCCGTTTTTGTCTCGTAAGGAGCAACTTTGCGGATTTCCGCCCGTTTCCTTTGTCTGTCCGTCTTCAGATTCTGAATGCGACTTAAAAGCATGTCATGATCAAATGGCTTCATGATATAGTAGCTGGCACCCAGCAGAAAAGCGTCTTCTGTAATTCTTTCCTGACCAATCGCAGAGATTACAACAAATTCTGGTTTTTTCTGAAGTCTTGAGTCCTGTCCGATCCGTTCCATGACCGTAAGTCCGTCCAGTTTCGGCATGATGATGTCCAAAAGTACAATATCAGGCTCTTTGTCCTTGATCATCTGGCACGCTTCTTCACCATTCCTGGCGATTCCTACAATCTGGAGTTCTTCGTCCCGACGCAATATCTCATCCAGAATTTCTACCATCCTCTCGTTGTCATCTGCGATGGCGACGCTCCATTTGCTCATGCAGTATCCTCCTTCATTCCCATATTACTGTCTCCTTTCTACAGCTTCGTACAAAAGTTTTCAGCATTCACAGTAAAAATTATAGGGAAATTGAAGGCTGCTTACAAGGAAATCCTATCGTCAAGATTCGCGTTTTTTCGACAAAATATTACAAAACAGCCACTCAGAAAGTAGCTGTTTTGTATATTTTTCACAATTTTTTCTTATAAACTGGAAGAATCTTCTCCTTCTTTCGCTTTTTTCCAGAAAAACATTTTCTGACGGCGTTCCCGGCGCTCTTTTTTGCTCCTGCCGTATACCAGGAGATAGAAGACCGGCATCAGCACCAGAATCAGGATGGTGGAAGCCACCAGGCCGCCGATGATGATGATCGCCATACCGGACATCATCTCCGTACCGCTTCCAAGCCCCATAGCCATGGGAATCATGGAGATGACTGTCGTCAGAGTCGTCATCAGAATCGGCCGGAGCCTGGTCTGACCGCTTCTTACAAGTGCATCCTCGATGGGCATCCGCATGCGCAGCTCATTGACTCCGTCCACATAAAGGATTCCATTGTTCACCACGATACCCACCAGCATCAGAATACCCATCAGAGATGTCATACTGATGGCTTCTCCTGCGACGAATAAAAGCCCCAGAGAGCCGATCAGGCTGAATGGAATACTGAGCATAACCATCAGCGAATATTTCGGCGATTCAAACTGCATGGCCATCACCAGGAAGACCAGGAAGATGGCTGCTGCGATGGCTTTGCCCAGAGCAGTAAAAGATTCGATCATCATCTCATCCATAGAGTTCTGTGCGATCTCCACACTCCCTGCAAAGTTCATATTTTCCGCCAGATCATCCAGCTGCTCCTGAATACTGCTCAGATCATCTGAAAGACAGGTGGCTGTGATGGTCAGCATATATTTTCCATCGGTCTTCATGATTGTCTGCTGAGAATCCGTATATTTTAAAGTAGCAAGCTCTGACAGCGGAATTCCGGATATGGACGCTCCCAAAAGTCTGCTCGCATCATCGTAGGTCCCTTCCGGATATTCCAGGAACACACTGTATTCTTCCCCATTGGAAGTAACGGTCATAGCCTCGGTTCCGCTGATCATGCTGTACATGGCTCCCGCCACCTGAGCCGGCGCCATCCCGCGGCTCATGGCTTCCAGCGGATCCACCACCACACGAATCTGTGTGGAAGTCTCTCCTGCACTGTTGGACACATTCAGCACTCCCGGAATCGTCCAGGCTGCTTCCTGGACCATAGCCGCCGCTTCCTTGATGTCGTCAAGGTCCGTGGAATTCAGCGTAAGTGTCGCACCGGCACCGGCCGACATCATGGAAGACATCTGGCTGCTCACCTCGATCGACAACTGGATATCCACGATATCCCGTGTCTCATCAATCCACTGATCCGCCACCTCCTGACTGGACATCTTCCGGTCATCTTTGAGATTAACCGAAATCGAAGCAGAGCCTTTCTGCGCCGTCAGGGTATAATTCTCTACGTCCTCATGAGAGGCAACCATATCTTCCAGGCGCTGCATCCGTTCGTCCACCTCAGATACTTTGGTGCCGGAACGGAAGGTGGCACTGATGCTGACCATGCCTTCATCCATAGTAGGCATCAGCTCTGTCTCCATATAGGAAGCCATCACAAAAGACAGCACCAGGCAAAGAACCGCCACAAAAACACAGATCTTTTTGCGGTGAAGCAGTCTTCTCTCCATCCCGTCATATCCGGACCGCATCCAGTCCAAAAAGTTGTTGATCTTCAGCTCTTTTTTCTCTTTGGGTTTAAAAAGCTGGAAGAACAGGGGCACCAAAGTCATAGCCGAGATCAGAGAGGCAAGCATGGCAAAAATAATGGTGTAGCCCAGCTGCCCGAAAATCTGGCCGCTTAAGCCTTCCTGCAGGCAGAGGGGCAGATAAACCACTACGGTTGTAATGGTGGAAGCAATGATGGAGCCAACCACCCCGCGGGCCCCCTGCAGCGATGCCTCCTGGAAGTCCGGCATCCGATCTTTGGAGCGAAAACAGCTTTCCAAAACGACAATGGAACTGTCCACCATCATGCCAATCGCGATCACCAGGGCCCCCAACGTAATCATATTCAGAGAAAATCCTGCCACTGCCATGACGATAATTGTTACCAGAAGCGAGATCGGCATGGAACTGCCCACGATCAAACTGGCTTTCCAGTCTCCGAAAAAGAGAAACAGAATTATCATGGAGAGGATCACGCCCATCAAAAGTGTATTGGCCACAGAACCTACCGCTTCCTTGATCTGGTCGGACATATCCATGGAGATATCCATCATCAGGTTGGCATTTTCTTCCTGCATCCGGTTCATGACCCGCTTCACATCATTGACCATACCGATGGTGCTGGCAGTCTGATTTTTCGTCACAGAGATGCTGATGGTATCCTCTCCGTTAAAACGGCTGATGCTTTCCGGCGTCTTCTGAGACCAGCTTACCTCCGCCACATCAGAAAGCTGGATCAGACTGCCCACTCCGGTTGCCAGCGGAATCCGCTGAAGTTCCTGAACCGTCTGATTCTCTGAAGTACTGATGGCGCTGATGGACTGGCTGCCCTGCTCCAGGCTGCCAAGCGGGATCGTAAAATCCGTAGCCCCCACCGACTGTGCCACCTGGCTCATGCTAAGGCCGTACTGGTTCAGTGCCTGTTCATCCAAAAGCACCCGAATATAGTGTTCCCGTCCTCCGGTCACTTCCACATCTGCCACTGTGCTGATGGCTTCCAGCTCCGGTACGATGGTATCCTGCACCAGAGAATACGCATCGCTTCCGTCTGTGGTGCTGACCGAATACATCACGCTTGGCATCGCATTGATATCCATCTGGATGACCATGGGTTCCTGACATTCTTCCGGGAGACTGGAAGCTGTGATGTCAAGGGCTGCCCGAAGGTCCAGATAGGCATCATTGGTATCCACACTGTAATCATACTGCAGAAGTACCATGGATACATTTTCCTGGGAGTAGGACATCACAGAATCCACTCCGCTTAAGCTTGCCACCTGTCCTTCGATCTCCCCGCTGACCAACGCCTCCACAGACTCCGGATCCGCTCCCGGATAGACAGTCATAACCATCATAATGGGCATATCCATATCCGGCATCAGTTCCAGACGCAGCGTCATCAGAGAGGAGAAGCCAAATACGACCAGCGCCAGGACCAGAAGCAGTGTGGAGACCGGTCTTTTTAACGATAGTCTCGTTAAACCTATACCCATATTATTCTGCCTCCCCTGTCGTCTCTGTATCCTCTGTCACCGGTTCCTCAGGAGTCTCTTCGGATTCTTCTGTATCATCTGCCGGTGCCTCCTGGGGCTCCTCCGAAGCTTCCTCAGACGTATCTTCCGGTGCTTGTATATCCCCGGAATCCTCCGGGACTGCGGACGGCTCTCCGTTCATGGACACGATCTCTGCCTCCACCCCGTTTCGAAGCTTAGAAGACCAGTTGCTGACCACCAGGCTGTCCTCTGTCAATCCTTCCTCGATGACGGCTTCTGTATCGCTCATCAGGCCTACCGTCACCTCAGTCTTAACGATCCTGCCCTCTTCCACGCAGTACACGTGGGCATCTCCTGCAGAAAAATAGATGGAATCATAGGGAAGGATCAGCTTTCCGGCATCCCTCTGAGTCGTGGCGTACACTTTTACTGACACGCCGTTTGGAAGGGAAGCACCGGCACCCGCCACCGAAGCTTTCACCTGGAACAGCCTGGTCTGGGGATTGGTCATGGTACCAATCTCTGTGATGACGCCATCATACTCCGCGCCTTCCCGCTCCACGCTCACATGATCTCCCACATTCAGCATATTTTTGGCCTTCTCTGCCACATGGAAGGTGACGGTCATGGATTCTTTATTGGAAATTATGTAAGCTGGATTGCCGGCTGCCGCCATCCCGTTTTTCTCCACGCTGACGGATTCCACGATTCCGCTGATGGGAGAGGTGACGGTGCAAAAATCAAGCTGCATCTGGGCGGAATCAATGCCGATAGAAGCCTGCTGAAGCTGAGCCGCACTGACAGCATCCGTCTCCGGATAGATTTCATTCTGGGTGATGGCATAAGCCTGTTCCGCCATAGCCAGATTGTCGTTGATGGTCTCTCTTCCGTCTTCAGCGGAATCGATACCAGACTTGATCTGGGTTTTGGTGGCGTTGATGGAATCGATCTGAGCCTGAAGCTGGTTAACACCTGCCTGGGCTTTATCAAACTCTGCTTTTACGCCGGATAACTGATTGTTTTTATTCTGTATTTCTGCCTCCAGCGCGGTAATCTCGCCCTGCAGTGCCGTCTTCTCTGCCTGGAGTGCGTTGGTATCTACACCAGGGCTTCCAGCTTCCTCTGTATTGGTGACGGCTTCGGTCCCTTCTGCCTCAATGGTATCCGGACTGACATCGAGAGCGGTACTTTCGGCCGCGCCGGAAATTAGTTTATCAATCGCTTCAATCCTTTCATTTTTTTCATTAATACTATCTTGCAGGCCCTTGATTTCACTTTCCACTTTCAAACGTTCTGCATAGTATGCCGTCCCGGCCATATCCGCCCCTTCCTGGGCCTGTTTTTTCGCCGAGGACAGTCTGCTTCCCGCGTCCCGCAGATCTCCCAGGTTATCCTCCAGCTCATCAATCTTATCGTCTGTCTCATACAGACTGTCTCTTAGCTGCCGGATCTGTTCTTCTGTCTGGTAATTCTGCAGGTCTCTGGCTCCGCTGCTCTGGGCCGTCACCCCTGCCTGGGCAGAATCATAGGCAGCTCTTGCATTTGCCATCTGAAGCTGTGCTGCTTCATCATCAATCTTGAAGAGCACATCTCCTTCTTTGACGGTATCTCCAACTTCAAAAAAAGTCTCTGTCACCGTTCCGGAGGTCTTGGGCATCACATATACCTGCTCCTGAGGTGCGACCGTTCCTATGTATGTCGTATCTACTGTAAGTTCGCCGGTCCTTGGCGTCTGTACTTCCACAGCCACTGCTTCTGCTTCCGGCGGCTCTTCCGTCTTCTGCTGACACGCGGTCGCGCAGATGCCAAAAACCACAGCCAGCCCCATCGCTGTCAGTCGTTTACCATTCATATGTTTTTCATTCCTCCTCATATTTAAGTTCCGCTTCAGCCTGCCGCATGCCCATCATCTGGAAGGATTTTCTGACGCTTACGCGTCCGAACTTCCTTCCGGGCATTGCTCCGGCTTCCGCTGCCTCTGAACATTTTCCTTATTGGGGTCCCGTTCAGAGTATGACATCAATTTAAACAGAATATAAATTCCGTATCTTTTTATACAGACTTCACAATCCGTTCACAAACATTATATATGATAAAAAGCAGAAAATAAATCAAAATTCACAATAGAGGTATATTTTATGTTCCACATTTTAGTAGTAGAAGACGATCAGGCTTTAAATAAACTGATCTGCCGGGTGCTCACCAAGAACAATTATCAGGTGACCGCCGCCTTTGACGGGGAGGAGGCTCTCTCCTTTCTGGATCAGACTTATATCGATCTGATTATCACTGACCTGATGATGCCCCGGATGGACGGTTATGATCTGACCAGGGAGCTGCGGGAGAGCGGCTACCAGCTCCCGATCCTGGTTGTCACTGCCAGGGACACTTTTCCGGACAAGCTCAGGGGATTCAAACTTGGCATCGACGACTATATGGTTAAACCCATCGATGTCAACGAACTTTTGCTCCGGGTGGAAGCGCTGCTTCGCCGCTCCAAGATCATTTTTGAGAAAAAACTGGAGTTCGATCATGTCTGTCTGGACTACATCAACCTGACCGTGACCATCGACGGCAGCTCCCAGATTCTGCCTCAGAAGGAATTTCAGCTTTTGTACAAGCTGCTCTCCTTCCCGAATCATACTTTTACCCGCCAGCAGATCATGGATGAGCTGTGGGGCTATGATTCTGAGACTGACATCCGCACGGTGGATGTCCATATCAACCGGCTGCGGGACCGTTTCCGGGAGGTTCCCTATTTTCAGATCCAGACCGTCCGGGGACTGGGCTACAAAGGAATGATTGAGCGATGAAGAGTCATTTTTATTCCATCTGGTTCCGGATTGTCACCGCCTTTTTCTGGGTCATGGTCATCACCATGGCTGTCATCGGTTTTACGGTTCATCTGTTCAACCGCTTTAATGTCTGGGGACTGATCTCTTTTCCTATGACCAGCCTGCATGTCCTCACGCTGCTGGCCCTGATCAGTGTGGTGTTCGGCTCCCTGGTCAGCATGTTCGCCCTGCACCACGTGCTGAATCCAATCACAGAGCTTTCAAAAGCCATGCAGAAAGTGGCAAAGGGCGATTATGATATCCACCTGGATCCTCCGCCCCACGGCCCCAAAAGCGAGATGTATGACCTGTGGAACAGCTTTAATCAGATGGTCAGAGAACTGAACAGTACTCAGACGCTGCACTCGGACTTCATCTCCAATGTTTCCCACGAATTTAAAACCCCTCTGGCCTCCATCAGCGGCTATGCAACCCTTCTGCAGGATGACACGCTGACTTCGGAAGAAAGGGAGGAATACCTGAACACCATCATTCAAAGCACCAGGGAGCTCTCCCGCATGACCGGCAATATTTTAAGCCTTTCCAGGCTGGAAAATCAGACTGTCATCCGGGAAAAAGAGCCTTTCCGGGTGGATGAGCAGATCCGCAGGTGTATCCTGAGACTGGAACCATCCTGGTCCTCCAGACACCTGAACCTCTATCCGGAGCTGGAACCTATTATCTGGAACGGCAACCTGGAGCTGACTGCCCATATCTGGAACAATCTTCTGGAAAATGCAATCAAATTCACCCCTCAGGGCGGAGAGATCAACATCACAGCCCAGATCCAGGATTCCTGGCTGGTCATCTTTTTTCAGGATTCCGGCATCGGCATGTCCCCGGAAGTGCAGGCGCGCATCTTTGACAAATTTTATCAGGGAGACACTTCCCACAAAAAAAAGGGCAACGGTCTTGGTCTCCCATTGGTCCATAAGATCGTTACCCTCTACGGCGGCTTTATTCAGGTGGAAAGCCGTCCGGAACTTGGCAGTGTATTCAAGGTTTTTCTGCCCCTATAGCTTTTTTGCGGAAGCCCGCACGCTTTTTACTTTAAAAATCCTTGCACAGAAAGGCGGCAGATCCACATACAGGGTGCAGGGCCTTTCTTTGTGAGGCGCATCCTCCACACGCCAGGTTTGGTCAGTCTCCTTTGTATTGCCGCCGTACGTCTCCCAGTCTGTATGCAGAAGCTCCGTCATCTCATACAGCAGGGGGATGCCCACCTTGAAATCCTTCCAGAACTGATCGGACAAGTTCATCACCATCAGAATCGTCTCTTTGGAGGCACGTCTTTCGTAGGCGTAGGTCACATAATCCGACGCATCTACTTCCAGCCATTCAAAGCATTCGGAATTGTATTCCCCGTCATACAGGGCCGGTTCGGTCAGGTAAAGACCCGAAAGCCGCTCATAAAACCGGTGAAAGGCATCATGAAGAGGATAAGTCAAAAGTTCCCAGTCCTGCTCCCGGTTCTCATCCCATTCCCGGAACTGGCCGAATTCATTGCCCATAAAGTTCAGCTTTTTGCCCGGATGGGTATAGAGATACGTGTAAAACGCTTTTGCCTGCGGGAACTTGTACTCATAATCTCCCCACATCTTCTGGATGATGGTCGCCTTTCCATGCACCACTTCGTCATGAGAAAAAGGCAGCAAAAACAGATCACTGTAAAAATACATCATGGAAAAACTGAGCTTGTGATAGTCATAAGGCCGGTATACAGGCGCCGTCTGAAAGAAGCGCAGCGTATCATTCATAAAGCCCATATCCCACTTGTAGTCAAATCCCAGACCATCATACTCCGTCGGCGCCGTCACCTTGGGAAAATCGGTGGAGTCTTCTGCCATCAGCATAACCGTCGGATGTCTCTTATGTAAACCAGCGTTCATATTTCGCAGGAACTCCACGGCCTTCTCATTGACCCCTCTTGCCGGGTCTCCGTTCCAGTAGATGGCACGGCTGATGGCATCCATGCGGATTCCGTCCATATGAAACTCCGTAAGCCAGTAATCTGCCGCCGACTGCAGGAAGCTTCGCACCTCTCCTCTGCTGTGCATGAAATTCATGGTCCCCCATTCACTGTAAGCCGTGTCTGGATGAGGAAACTCATAGAGGGGCGTTCCGTCAAAATTTTGAAGGCCATAATCATCTGTGGCAAAATGCACCGGAACAAAATCCATGATCACGCCGATCCCGTTTTGATGAAACTGGTCCACCAGCATCTTCAACTGCCGGGGACTTCCATATCGGGAAGTGGCCGCAAAAAACCCGGTGTTCTGATATCCCCAGGAGCAGTCTGCAGGATGTTCCGACAGAGGCAGAAATTCCACATAATTAAAACCCATTTTTTTCAGATAAGGAATAAGCTGTTCTCCCAGTTCCTCATAGGTATACCAGGTGTTGTCCTCTTTTTTACGCCAGGATCCTGCATGCAGTTCATAGATATTCATGGGACGGTTGTAATTCTTATCCCTTTTCTTCATCCATTCCTGATCTGAAAAGTGATAGTTCCGGTCTGCAATCCGGGAGGCAAAACCCGGCCGAAGCTCCATTTGCATACCATAAGGATCACAGCGCATGGTACTTTTTCCCTGCTGGTCTGTGATGCAGTATTTATAATACATACCGGCCAGAGCTCCTGCAAATGTACCGGTATATACGCCAGGATGTGCTCCTTCTTCCAGCTTTTGAAGTTCCCAGTTGTTGAAATCTCCCTGCAGCTCCACCTTTTTTGCATTTGGTGCATAGATCCGGAAAGTCACACCGTCTTTCCCCATATGTGCTCCAAAATACTCATAAGCATCAAATACGCTGCCTGCTAAAAATTTTTGAAAATCCATACAGAGTCTCCCATATCATTGCTTTTTCTTCTATCTTATATGAATTCTCACAAATATGCAAGACATGAGGGGTAAAAAAATGAACGTTGGACATTTTCAACTCCAAACCCGTGCTGCCCATACCCCTGGCATGCGTGAAGTGCCGGTGCCCAAAATGGGATTTTCCAGGAAAATTTCCCCTCGTCCGGCTGGACACCGGATGTATGGAAGCGGGAATGTCTTTTATGATTTTAAGGGCACCCGTTTCCACACTTCACCGGCAATGATACCGATCAGAAATCCGGTGAGAAGTCCGGCAACCACAAGAACCGGGCCGTAATAGACCAGGCTTTTTGTCTCCAGCACCACCATGGCAGCCAGGAGCTGTCCTAAGTTGTGGGTCACGCCACCGATGATGCTGACTCCGGTCATCCCAAAGGCACCGGATCGTTTGGCCAGATACATGCAGACAAAACTGAACGAAGCCCCTGCCAGGCTGTAAAGTATCATGGACAGATTGCCGAAGAGAAATCCGGATAAAAGGATCCGCATGCCGTTTACGGTCAGCGCTTCCAGGGGCCCGAGCGCATACAGGGCCCACACAATCATCAGATTGGCGAGCCCCAGCTTTACTCCCGGAATCCCGATCGGCACAGGGATCAGAAGTTCTATGTAACCGGCGATCAGCGAAAGTGCCGTCAGAAGGCCCAGCTGCGCGAGTCGCCTAGTATTTTTTCTTTTCACGGTTTTTATTTGCGCCCCGCTCTCCAGCGAAGCCCCCATCCAAAGGCACGATCCAGATCCTCGTGTCCCTGGTAGAACTGGACAATCTTCTCCACACTGAAGGTCTCGTCATTGACGTTCTCCAAAAGCACCAGACCGCACATCTTATTGGAAGAGTTAAAGGTATCCATCTTCACGACCAGATCCTCTGCCCCCGGATACTTCAGCGTAACTGTGGCATCCGCCTGCTTCCAGTTTGCCACACCTTCATAGATAAAGGTGTAAACCAGGATTCTCTGGATGTTCTTGATCTCATTGCCATTGATCCGCAGGTTCTCTCCGGCTGCAGCAGCTCCGGTTCTGTCATCCCCGTCCAGTGCAATAAAAGGCGGACGGTTCAGAGAACCAAAGGCATTGCCAAGTGCCTGTACGGCACCTTTGTTACCGTCCTTTAATTCAAAAAGACAGCCCAGATCCAGATCGATGCCCGATGCCAAAAGTCCTGCCAGAAATCCCTTCGGCTTTGCATTCCAGTTCAGATTGACCAGAATCTCTCCCAGTCCTGCGGAAGAAGCACCTTTTTTCAGGCTGACTTTCTGTCCTTTTTGTAGATTGATTGCCATGATACATTACCTCCTCAATATCGATTCATTTTATATTTGTTCATCACATATCCAAGGCCTGCGCCGACGATTCCGCCCAGGATATGCGTCAGATTGGAGACATTGTCCTGTACAAAGATCCCCTGATAGACCTGCTCTCCCATATAGATCAGAGCCACCAGGATAAAGGTCAGGGGAATGGATCCTTCTTTAATGCTGGTAAAGGAGGACAGAAGAATCAGCGCAAACACAACTCCGCTGGCCCCTAAAAGCTGCACCCTGGGAAAGAATACAAAATTCACAATCCCGGTCACCAGCGCCGTCGCCAAAATGACAAACAGCATGTTGGAAGAGCCGTACTTTTCTTCCAAAAGAGGCCCTACTACCAGAATCAGCATAATGTTTCCCAGGAAATGTTCCCAGCCTGCATGTCCAAATACATGGCCCGCAAAACGGACGTAGGTGGCAGGGCTTAACAAAGAAGAGCGATAGACGCTGAAAAAAAGATCTGTGGTCTTCCCTTTTGTGACAGCCCCCAGAAGCAGGGATACCAGACAGATCATTGTAAACGACAGGATCACCGGGGAATTGAAAGAGATCTTTACTTTCCTGTCATAGGATCTCATACCTAACACCTCCAGACTTGGTTTCTTTGGAAATTATACCATATTTTCTATATTTTCCGCAATAAAAAAACAGAATTTAAGAGGTGAGGTTTGTGCTAAGTGTTACGTTCCCCTGCTCCTTTTGCATCCTGCGTTTACAATAGAAGAACGCGGGAATCAGGAAGGCATCTGCGAACACCCAGGCTGCCGGATGGGCTAAACAGATCCCCGTAAATCCAAAATGCCCGGCCACCACCACTGCCACAAGAATTCTCGCGATCATCTCCATCACCCCGGCAATGATCGCAAACACCGAAAATCCCATCCCCTGGATCGTAAAACGCACCACGTTTACCAGCGTCAGAAGGCAGTAGGCCCCGGTGCAGTACAGAAGAAAACGATAAGCATAAGAGATAATCGTTGTCTCACCCGCATCCAGAAATAAAAGAACCAGCTGCTTTCCGGCCACAAGTGCCAGCAGGAAACAGACTGCCGACGCACAAAAGCCTGCCAGGCAAGCCTGCCAAAGCCCCTTTCCGATCCGGTCTGCCTTCCCGGCGCCCATATTCTGGCCGGCATAAGGCGCCATGGTCTGCCCCAGAGCCTCGATCGGACTGGCGATAAAGGCATTGATTTTCTGGGCTGCAGCGACACCTGCCACCACCGACGCACCCATGCCGTTGATGGCCGCCTGCAAAACCAGCGTTCCAATGGCAGTGACCGAATACTGAAGGCCCATGGGAATCCCGATGAAGCACAGCCGCCTCATATATTTTCCATCCGGTTTCCACTCCTCTTTGGATGCCCTCAGGATTGGATATTTTTTGCGCATATACAAAAGGCAGATGCCCCCGGAGATTCCCTGGGAGATGACGGTTGCTAAAGCCGGCCCTTCCACGCCCATATGCAGGACTAAGATGGATACAAAATCCAGAACAATATTCAGAGCCGACGAGACTGCCAGAAACACAACCGGAGTCCTGCTGTCTCCCAGCGACCGGATAACAGCTGCCAGTATATTATATAAAAACGTACATGGAATGCCACAGAAAATGATAAAAATATACACATATGCATATTCAAAAATCTCCTCCGGCGTGTTCATCATCCTGAGAACCGGTCCGCAGACTGCCGCCACCAGGATCGTAAGAAACACCGAAAACCCTATGCAGAGCCACGCGCCATTGGTCACAAACCGGCGAAGCCTGCTCTCCTCCCTGGCGCCGAACATCTGGGCCACCGGAATCGCAAAGCCGTTGCACACTCCCATGCAAAACCCAATGACCATAAAATTCAAAGAAGTGGTGGAACCCACGCCGGCCAGGGGGTTGACCCCCAGATACTGTCCGACGATGACGGTGTCCACCATACTGTAAAACTGCTGAAACAACATCCCCAGAAACATGGGAACCGCAAAGCCAATGATCAGTCTGACCGGCGATCCGGTCGTCATGTCCTTTGTCATATTTTCTACCCCTTTCAAGCAAAATCGAAAGAGATTATATGCCAGATTCCCCCTCTTTGTCAATCCGGAAATCGCACAGTCTGAGTATCCCCATCACCGATTTTTCTGAGCAATCCGACGAATCAGATTTCCCTGGTATACTCCTGAAGCCAGAGCCGTTCCGTCTCTTCCATATAAGGCGACAGTGTCTCTCTTACCCTCTGGTGGTAGCTGTTCAGCCAGCCTCTTTCTTCCATCGTCATTTCTTCCGGAAGAATCCCGTCCAGATCGATGGGCGTCAGAGTCAGGATCTCAAATTTCAGAAACTGCCCGTATTCATTTTCCACATCCTTTTTGCAGACCAGTTCATTCTCCGTACGGATCCCGTACTTTCCTTCCAGATAGATCCCAGGCTCGTCTGTTGTGACCATGCCGGGCACCAGTACCGCCGGATGTTCTGTCAAAGCCGGAAGCCTCCACCGAAACCCGTTGGGACCTTCGTGCACATTCAGAAGATAGCCGACCCCGTGCCCGGTCCCATGCTTATAATCCAGCCCCATCTGCCAGAGCGGTTCCCGGCAGAGGACATCCAGACTGTATCCGGTACAGCCCTGCAGAAATTTTGCAAAAGCCAGCCGAAGATTGCCCCGGCATACGGCGGTGAACATCTGTTTTTCCTCTCTGCTGATTTCTCCCAGAATCATGGTGCGGGTCGTATCCGTCGTTCCTTCCAGATAATGTCCTCCCGCATCCACAAGCAGCATACTTTCCGGCCGGATCCGGGCATCACTTTCCTCTGTAGCCGAGTAGTGTACCATCGCCCCATGTTCTCTGTAAGCACAGATAGGTGTAAAACTCTGTCCCAGATAATGCTCCTGCTTTTTCCTCTCTGCATCCAGATACGCTGCCGCCGTCCGTTCGGTGATCACTTCTTTCCCTGCATGGGTTTTGATCCAGTGCATAAACCGGGTAAAGGCAAGCCCTTCTTTGATATGGGCGATCCGAAGATTCTGAAGTTCTGTCTCATTTTTCACCGATTTCATAAGTTCTGACGGATTCGGCCGGTCTGTCACCTGCACTCCCGCTGGCAGGGACGTAAGCAGGCGGATGTTCACATTTTTCTTGTCCAGCAATACTTTCTGTCCTGCGCAAAGCGTTTCCAGATCCGGGTAGATCTGCCCGTAATCCCGGATTGTGACTCCCAGTTCGGACATCTTACGGCGGATTTCCCCGGTCACTGCCTGACTGCGCACATACCAGATGCATTGATCCCGGGTAATCTGCAGAAAGGACAGGACAACCGGCACCCCGGGAATATCATTCCCCCTCAGGTTCAAAAGCCAGGCGATGTCGCACAGAGAAGCCAGTACATGGACGTCCGCCCCCACGGTCTCCATGGCCGTTCGTACCCGGGCCAGCTTGTCTTCGGTCCTTTCCCCGGCATAGCACTCTTCCAGCAGAAAAACTTCTGTATCCGGTATGGGGGGACGATTCTGCCAGATCTCTCCCACCAGATCCCGGGTCACCAGCGTATCCGCGTTTTTCTCCTCTGCAGCCTGCAGAAGTTTCTCCCCCGCTGAGGCGCTCATGACGCTTCCGTCAAAGCCCAGCATTCCTCCTTCTGTGAGCATTTCTCTTACATATGCTTCGATCTTCGGCACCCCCGGCTCCCCGGTCCGAAACAGTCTGATCTGCGTGCCGGCAAGCTGCTGTCCGGCCTGAATAAAATACCGCCCGTCCGTGAAAAGTCCTGCCTCCTCATAAGTGACGACAAGTGTCCCTGCAGACCCGGTGAATCCGGACATATATTCTCTGGCCCGATAATGCGCACATACATACTCCGATTCATGGCAGTCAGAGGAGGGAATCACATACACCGTCACCCCCGTTTCCTGCATCTTCTGCCGAAGCCGTCCGATCCGTTCCTGTACCGTCATGCTTCACCTTCTTCGGACCATCCGGCTTTCAAAAACGCTTCATATCCTTTATATGCTTCGTAGATATCGGCCTTGCTTGACACCTCCCAGGGACTGTGCATATTTAAGAGAGACACACCGCTGTCGATCACATCCATCCCGTAATTGGCCGTGATATAGGCGATGGTTCCTCCGCCTCCCTGGTCAACCTTCCCAAGCTCCGCGGTCTGCCAGCACACGCCTGCTTCCTCCATGAGGCCCCGCAGTGCTCCCAGATACTCTGCGCCGGCATCGTTGGAGCCGGATTTTCCCCGGGCACCGGTGTATTTGTTGAACACCATCCCCCGGCCCAGATAAGCTGTATTCTTTTTCTCAAAGGCACTTGCATAATTGGGATCAAAAGCCGCACTTACATCGGAGGAAAGCATATGCGAACGCTGCAGGCACCTTCTAAGGGCCAGCTCCGAATATCCGCCGGTCAGATTCATGATTTCTGCCGTAACATTTTCAAAATACCGGGACTGCATGCCCGTAGCTCCCATACTTCCGATCTCCTCTTTATCCGTCAGAAGGCAGACTGCTGTATATGTGGGGGTTGCCGCCCGAAGCTGTGCCAGAAGAGAAGTATAAGCGCAGATCCGGTCGTCCTGGCCGTATCCTATGATCATGCTTCGGTCCAGCCCAAAATCCCTGGCCGGTCCGGCCGGGACCGCTTCTAACTCCGCCGAGAGAAAGTCCTCTTCCCCGATGCCGTACTGTTCTTCTAAAAGCTTTAAAATTCCGCTTTTGATCTTCTCTTTTTTCTCTTTTTCTTCCTCTGTATCCCCTTCTCCTTTCACTGAGGGCCTGCTTCCCACGATGATATTCAGGTTCTCCCCTTCCACCACCACGGCTGCTTTTTTCTGAAGCTGCTCTCCCGACAGATGGATCAGAAGATCTGAAATCCCAAACACCGGATCTTTGGGATCTTCTCCCACCTTCAGTTCCACAACACTTTTGTCCTTTTTCACCACCACACCGTGAAGGGCAAGCGGGATCGTGGCCCACTGGTACTTTTTTATCCCGCCGTAATAATGGGTGTCCAGAAGCGCCATCTCTCCGTCCTCATACAGAGGATTCTGTTTCAGATCCAGCCTTGGTGAGTCAATATGGGCCCCCAGGATATTCATCCCCTCCTCCAAGGGCCGCTCTCCGATCTGATACAAAACCACCAGTTTTTTCTTGTGCACCGCATATACCTTATCCCCTGCTTTCAGCGTATGCCCGGCCTCCATCGCCTCCTCAACGGAAATATATCCGTTTTCCCTGGCCATGGAAACTGCCAGCGCCGCGCACTCCCGCTCGGTCTTTCCTTCTGACAGAAAACGTTTATACCCCTCTGTCACTTCCTGCAACTGTTCCAGATCCTTCTCTTTATATCCGTCCCAGGCACTTTTTCTCTCCATATTACTCCTGCTCCTTCCTTATTCTATTATATAACTTCTGCTCCCTATCATACTCTTACATTTTCTTATTGTCTATATCCGGTTGTTTCATTTCGTAACTATTCATCCCTTTTCGCATGCCTATTTCTGCAGGATTTTTATTTATTTAAATGTATTTCCCAACTGTTCTGAACCGGTTGACCGTTGTATTCTTCAAAGACCGGATGCCCAAAGGAGGCCGTAAAGGAGATTGTGAATCAGGTTTTCCCCGACAGCACCCACATATCAGCAAAAATTCTCCGGCAGCACCGCGCAGCCGGAGAATTTTTAGAAGTATTTTTTCTATTCGGTCAATCTCAAAGTTCTTATCCCAGGATTGCCTTGTCGCTTGCGAATTCTTCGCCGCTGACTTCTTCAAACTTATGAAGCAGATCTTCCACCGTCAGACTCTTTTTCTCTTCGCCTCTGATGTCCAGAATGATATGTCCGTCCATCATCATAATCAGCCGGTTTCCATGAACGATGGCGTCTTTCATGTTGTGGGTGATCATAAGGGTGGTCAGCTTATCCCGGTTGACAATCATCTCCGTGGTCTCCAACACCTTGGCCGCTGTCTTCGGATCCAGAGCCGCCGTGTGCTCGTCCAAAAGCAGCAGCTTCGGCTTTTTCAGAGTCGCCATCAGAAGGGTCAGCGCCTGTCTTTGTCCTCCGGAGAGCAGGCCCACCTTGGAGGTCAGCCGGTCTTCCAGGCCAAGTCCAAGGGTGGAAAGAAGCCTTTGGTAGACCTCCCGCTCGCTGCTTTTGATCCCCGCTCTTAAAGTCCTTGACTGCCCCCGGCGCAGAGCCAGCGCCAGATTTTCTTCGATGCCCATGGTGGCCGCGGTCCCGTTCATGGGATCCTGGAACACCCTTCCTAAGAAAGCCGCCCGTTTATATTCCGGCAGTTTCGTGATATCCTGTCCGTCTATAAGAATATGGCCCTGATCCACCGGCCACACCCCTGCGATGGCATTTAACATGGTGGACTTGCCGGCGCCGTTGCCGCCGATGACTGTGACAAAATCCCCATCCTTCAAAGTCAGGCTGATATTCTTAAGAGCCTGTTTTTCATTGACTGTCCCCGGGTTGAAGGTCTTGGATACATTCATAATCTCTAACATCTTACGCACCTCCCTTATTGACCGGCTTTGAAAAGTACCGGCTCTTCCAGGTGGGAATCGCCAGGAAGACCGCCACCACCGCTGCAGACAGCAGTTTTAAAAGGTCTGTGTCAATGCCAAGCCAGATCACGATCTGCAGCACAAAATAATAGATGATAGAGCCTAGGGCAACTGCCAGGAGACGGAAGCCAAAATTCCGGAAGACTTTTCCAAATACCGCCTCCCCGATGATCACCGCTGCCAGTCCGATGACGATGGCGCCCCGGCCCATATTCACATCGGCAAACCCCTGGTACTGCCCCAGAAGAGCACCGGAAAGCGCTACCAGGCCGTTGGAGATCATCAGTCCCAGCACCCGGTTAAAATCCGTGTTGATCCCCTGGGCTCTGGCCATCTTGTCGTTGCAGCCCGTCGCCCGAAGAGAACATCCAAGCTCCGTCCCAAAAAACCAGTACAGCACCACGATCAGCAATACGATCTGTACCGCCACAAGCAAAATTGTATTTTTATAGAAAGGTACGCCTTTGATATAGCGCAGGGAAACCAGAAGATCAAATTTATCCACATTGATGGCCTGGTTTGCCTTTCCCATTATTTTCAGATTCACAGAATACAGCCCAAGCTGTGTCAAAATACCGGCCAGGATCGCCGGAATACCCATAAACGTATGTAACAGCCCGGTCACCATGCCGGCCAGCATACCGGCAACCAGTGCAACTCCCATGGATACCCAGACGTTCTGCCCGCTCTGCATCATCATAATACAGACCGCGCCTCCGGTACAGAGGGTGCCGTCTACCGTCAGGTCCGCAATATCCAGAACGCGGAAGGTGATGTAGACACCGATCGCCATAATTCCCCAGATTAGTCCCTGCGCCACCGCACCCGGCATCGCATTGATCAAATTCATAATATTCATATTCTCATCACCTCAGTAAAATCATCCCGTTAAACAACGCAGCAACAGCGAGAGAGGAATGGTCCAGTCCCGCTGCCGCCGGCTCATCTTTTATTCTGTTTGATGGATCGACTTATTCACCGATTGCCACATAATCGTCCGGTATGGTAACGCCCAGTGCATCGCAGGCAGCTTTGTTGTATTTCTTGGTAAACTGCGGAGCGTACTCGATCGGCATGGTGGAAATATCCGCCTCGCCTTTCAGAATCTTCGCTGCCATCTTGCCGGTGCCAACGCCAAGATCGTAGTAGCTGATAGACAGAGTTGCCACGCCGCAGCCAGCGCAGATGCCTTCCTCACCGGCAATCACCGGGATGCCTGCCGGCTGTGCGATGTTGTTCAGAAGCTCTGCATTCGAAGCTACGGTATTGTCTGTGGGTACGTAAAGCACCTCATTCTCGGAGACTGCCGTAGTTGCCACTGCAGACAGATCGTTGGAATCAGAAAAACCGTACTGCTTACAGGTATATCCCAGCTCTTCCAGCGCTTTTTGCACCTCATCTACCTGATACTGAGAGTTTGCCTCTGCAGTACAGTAGATCAGACCCACGTTCTTCGCATCCGGAAACAGCTCCTGCAGCATGGCTGCCTGATCTTTCAAAGGTGCCAGGTCAGAAGTACCGGAGATGTTGCCGCCCACGGTTCCGTCAAATCCGTCGATGCCAAGAGCCACGCCGTACTCGGTAACGGAAGTTCCAAGAATCGGGATCTCATTGGTACCCGCCTGTGCTGCCTGAAGAGCCGGCGTCGCATTGGCAAGAATCAGATCCACTCCGCCGGACACAAATCCGTTGATGATCGTGGAACAAGTATTAGAATCATTCTGTGCATTCTGCTCGTCAAAGGTGACCGCGTCGCCCAGCTCTTCGGTCAGCGCATCCTTAAAGCCCTGGGTAGCCGCATCCAGTGCTTCATGCTGCACCAGCTGGCAGATGCCTACCGTATATGCGCCCTCTGCTCCTGCGGAAGGAGTCTCTTTTGGAGCCTCTGCTTCTGCCCCGTCAGCCGTGCCGTCTGCTGCACCAGTCTCCTCCTGTGCCGGCGCCTCCGTCGTGGAATCCGCAGCATCATTGCCGCCCCCACATGCCACCAGGCCAAGCCCCATGGTCATTGCCATGGCAATGGCTAAAATCTTTTTCATGTCTTTTCCTCCATTTTCCTTGTATCTAAAAATTTGCTATCCTTTAATAGCTTTTTCGATTATAGCGCTTTAAAGCAAAAAAGTCAACAGGTAAATAAGAGATTCCCTTTCATAAAGGATCCCGTTTTTTCAGTAATGTATTTTTGTTGACCAGAAAAAAGGCCTTCCATTACAGAAGACCTTTCAAACATCCTAATCCTATAATACTTTGCTGAGAAAATCAATGGTCCGGGGCTCCTTCGGATGCAGGATCAGCTCTTCCGGACTGCCTTCTTCCACAATATAGCCGCCCTCCATGAAGATCACCCGGTCCGACACCTCTCTCGCAAAACCAATCTCATGAGTGACCACCACCATGGTCATTCCCTCTCTTGCCAGCTCTTTCATAACCGCCAGAACCTCTCCTACCATCTCCGGATCCAGAGCGCTGGTCGGCTCGTCAAAAAGCATGATATCCGGCTTCATGGCCAGGGCACGGGCGATGGCCACACGCTGCTTCTGTCCTCCGGACAGCTGACTCGGATACGCATCCGCCTTGTCCGCAAGCCCTACTCTCTGCAGAAGCTGCTCCGCCGCCTGTCTTGCCTGTTCCTTACTGGCCAGCTTTAAATGCACAGGCGCCAAAGTCATATTGTCCATGACCGTCAGATGGTTGAACAGATTAAAATGCTGGAACACCATACCGATGTTCTCCCGGACCTTGTTAATATCCGTGTGCCGGTTCGTCACATCATGACCATCGATGATGATCTGCCCGCTGGTGGCAGTCTCCAGCTGGTTCAGACACCGAAGAAGCGTGGATTTGCCGCTTCCGGAAGGACCCAAAAGCACCACCACTTCTCCCTCCGACACATCCAGGCTGATATCTTTTAATACTTCCAGTTTGCCAAAACTCTTCTTTAAATTCGTCACATGGATCTTGCAGGACGGATCCAAAGAAATCCCTGTCTCATGCTTATCTGCCACGGTTCACCCTCCTCTCAATCTGCTTCGCAATCTTGCTTAAGGTCGTGATCACGATCATATACAGGATGCCGATGATCGCCCATGTCTCCAGATTTTTGAACGTATTGCCCATAATCGTCTTACCCACATTGGTAAGCTCCGGGAAACCGATGACAGACAGGATGGACGTATCCTTCAAGGTGATGATAAACTGGTTGATGATGGAAGGAATCATGGTGCGGACAGCCTGGGGAACAACAATCAAGGCCATGCAGGCGCCATAGGAAAGCCCAAGGCTCCTGCCTGCCTCCATCTGTCCCCGGTCCACACTTTCAATACCCGCTCTTATGATCTCCGCCATATAGGCGCCGCAGTTCATGGAAAGGGCAATAAAACCGGCCTGAAACCCGCTTAGGCGGAAATCGCTAAAGCCGATTCCCTGCAGTCCGGCAGGCACACCAAAATAGATAAAATATGCCAGTACGATCAGCGGAACGCCCCGGACGGCATCCACATAGATCGTACCGATGCAGTTCAAAATCCGATTGTGCCCCACATTCATAAGTCCGAAAACCATACCAATCACCATGGCAAATACCAGGGAAAGTACCGTCATCAGAAGTGTCCTTCCAAGCGCAACAAGCAGCATGCTGCCATATACTTGAACGATAGAAATCATAAGTCAGGTTCTCCTTACTTTAAAAAAGCCGTATCTTATTCTCCAAGGTACTTCGCGATGATCTCGTCATAAGTACCGTTCTCTCTGATGTTTGCAAGGCCTGCGTTAAACATGTCAAGCAGCTCCTGATTTGCCTCATTCATGATCGCAAAACCGTAAGGTGCACCATCACTCTCCATTCCTTCCGGAATCTGAAGTGCCAGGCTGCCCACCTTGATGGAATCTGCCATAATGGGCGTATCCTCCACGCATGCCGCACTGTTGCCGAGGATAACATCCTGGTACATGGTCGGTGAATCCTCAAATACCGTGGTGGTAAATCCATACTCTTCCTTCAGGCTTTCTGCAAAATCAGCACCTGCTGTACCATTCTTTACAGCCACATTTTTGCCTGCCAGATCTTCGAAGCTCTTGATGTCGCTGCCTTCCGGTACAACAAAAGTCTGGGTTGCATTGTAGTATCCGTCAGAGAAAATCCATCCGGACTCTTTCCGCTCATCGGTAATGGAAGCACCTGCGATCAGGCCATCTGCCTGTCCTGCCTGTACAGCTGCCACTGCCGCATCCCATCCAAGGCTCTGGATCTCATAGCTGAAGCCCTGATCCTCTGCAACTGCCTTCATGACATCCACGTCAATTCCGACAAACTCGCCGTTCTCATTGGTGAATTCGAACGGACGAAATACCGTATCCATAGCGATGATCCAGGTCTTGTCGCCGGAAGCCTCTTCTGCGCCTGCTGAAGGCGTCTCCGTCTCAGCCTCTGCTCCCTCTGTCTCTTCTCCTGCTGCCGGGGTCTCTGTCTCTTCCGCCGGCGCCGCTGTCTGTTCTTTGGAACCGCAGGCAGTCATGGACAATGCCATACAAGCGATCATTGACATTACAATCAACTTTTTCATAATATGTACTCTCCTTTTCCTCCGGCCGCTGAAACAGCCGGTCATTTTAAACATAAAGGCGATGTATATTTCTACACCGCCTTTGATGTCCATGATTAAGTATAAATTTTTCTGTCACGCTTGTCAAGAAAAAAGTGTATCATTGTATACAATTCTTTGAACGTAACCGCTTCGGCCTCCTGCCAGCCCCTCAAAGAATGAACTGCCTGCACCAAACGTTCTGGCAGCACAGATGCAAAAAGTAACGGTTTTCAGATACTTTCTGCCGCCGCAAGGATCATCTGCACCGCTTTTTCAATCCCAAGCTTCTCCGTATTGACCGTCAGATCAAAATTTCTGGCATCCCCGTAAGTTTTTCCGGTATAGTAGGCACAGTATTTTTTCCTGGCCTTGTCCGCTGCCTTCACATCTGCCACCACCTGATCCATCGGTGTGTCCGGCATCATGCCTGCCATCCTTTTTGCCCGCCACTGAAAACCCGCGTGCACGAACACGTTCAGGCAGTGATCAAACTCTCTTAAGATATAGTCGCCGTTTCGGCCCACGATGACGCAGCTCTCCCGGTTTGCCAGTTCCCGGATCGCATCCTTTTGCGCACGCCACAGTTCCTCATCCAGAGGTTTGTTGTAAAAATCAAAAAGACTCTGAGCAAAGCCGAAACTGCTGGGCACTTTTTCATCCCATTTACGGACCTGCTCTGGATTCAGCCTCCGGTTCGCCATGGCTGTTTTCAGGATGATATCTTTGTCATAATAAGGAAGCGAGAGCTCTTCGGCCACCCGTTTTCCAATCTCGCCTCCGCCTGCGCCGAACTCACGGCCGATTGTGATAATTTTTTTCATGTCTGCATCCTCCGCTATTTTATACTGTGTTCTGTCACAGCGGTCCAGTCCCTCCGCCGTCTGGGCGCATCATTCACGAAAAACGCCTGCCTGTCAACGCATCCCACTGCGCCTGTCCTGTCAGCATCCGGATCTCCACCTGATAATCCGCCTGCTCTCCCGGAGCAAGGATGGTAAGCGCTCCCTCTTTACGCATCTTCGCTCTTCCGTCCGGATGACAGTTGCCAGGCTCCAGGCCCAGGACATAGTCCCGCTGTCCCATCATCTTCCACTCGGTAAAGAACGGCAGATTCTTTGGATCGAAAAGGATCACAAGGCCCTTCTCCACTTCCGGATTATAGATCGCCGCGATGCCTTCCTCTTTGAATCGGTGAAAATAGCACTGCTCCTCAAATCCTGCCTCAGGCTTTTGCATCTGATGCCAGTTGGCAATCCCTTCCGCTGCATGGGCATTTCTCGGAGTGACCTCCGCAGACGGCACGTACAGCCTGGAATGCTCGGACAAAAGCGGATACCCCATATTCATATGGTACAGAAGCATCACCGGATATTCTTTGTCTCCTTCATTTATTATCCGGTCCTGAATGCAGATCACGTTCTCTGTCAGAGAACAGCGGATTGTCCTTCGCAGTACCAGTTTCCGGGAAAAGATCCCCTCATCCGGCACCACCGCGTGAATCTTCAGCTCCTGCTCTTCCTTTTCCCACCAGATCTGCTCTGCCGGCGTGTTGCCGATGGTACCGTGCAAAGGCAGGCTCTCTCCCTGATCCTCACAGGGCACCCCCACCCCGTTCAGTCCGCAGGTAGTCAGAAATCCGGCAGTAAAGGATTTCAAAAATCCGTCTCCCACACCATCATAATAGGCAGGCGCCACATACCCGCAGGGAGAAAAATAACCCATGTTGACGCCTTCTACGCTTAATCGGGAAATATCTGCACAGCGGTCCGCCGACACAGTGAACTCCAGCCCTTTTCCGTTCTTCACCTGAAGAAGACACATGCCGTCCCCTCTTCCTCCCACCAGACGATGCTCCTCCACACCGTACAGCTGGCTCTCATGCCCGATATATGGATTCTTCATAAATATCTATGCCCTTTCATCAGAATACCGCTTCTGCCCCCAAAGCCCGTTCCTGGTTGGATTCATGGCTTCTTTTTTCACCGTTTTTCCATCCGGGCCTGGGGGGCTTTTCGCTGGTTTTACCAGAACTTGGCTTTTTGCCCCCAAAACCCGTTCCTGGTTGGATCCACGACTTTTTTCGCCGTTTTTCCATTCGGCCTTGGGGGCTTTCGCTGGTTTAGTCCAGAATTGCGAAGGTTTTCATGGCCTCCATCACATTTTCTTTCATGGCCTGGATCGCAAGTTCTGATGCCTCAATAAAGAACGCCGGCTGTCCTTCTTTTAGCTCTGCTGCCCATTTTGCCACTGCGGTTCCTGCTGCTTTATCCATATAGGTAAAGTAATTGATCTTGCGAACGCCTGCCCGGATTGCCGCATGGAAATCTTCCCGGCTGACACCAGAACCGCCGTGCATCACCACCGGAATTCCGCCGGTCTCTTCTCTGACCCGCTCCACTACTGTAAAATCCAGCTTCGGTTTTGTCAGGTAGATGCCATGGGTCGTGCCAAAGGAACATGCCAGCGCGTCGATCTTTGTCTCCTCCACAAAAGCTTTGGCCTGTACCGGGTCGGTATAGATCTTTGTGTCGTCGTCTTCCCCGCTTCCGTCTCCGGCACCGGACTCTCTTTTGCCCATGCTGCCAAGCTCCGCTTCCACATTCGCCCCGGTCTTTGCCGCCATGGCCACTGCTTTCTTGGTATTTGCCACATTTTCTTCATAGGACAGGACAGAACCATCATACATAATGGAAGTAAAGCCGATCTTCAGTGCTTCTTCCAGGTATTCAAATGTCTCCCCATGATCCAGGTGTACACAGACCGGAACCGTCGCTTTTTTCGCACATTCCACCATCACCGGCCCAATGATGGAAAGAGGCGTATAGATCTCATGGCACTGAGCCACCTGGATGATGACCGGAAGCTTCAGCTCCTCTGCCGCCGCCAGCACTGCCCGCAGACTTTCCAGATTCGGAGCATTGAACGCGCCGATGGCAATCTTCTTTTCCTCTGCAATTTTCATGATTTCATTCAGTGTTACAAGCATAAATATTATCCTCCTGATTATCATTCTGCTTCAGCTTTTAAAGCTGCTGTCTCAGTTACGTAATAGCCGGACCGCTTCGTACAGTTTTTGATATCTTTGGTAATGCTTCCGGTACGCTTCGTGCATGGCCGGGCGGGGAAGGTAGGTCTCTTTTTCTTTGATCAGCACCGATGCCGCCTCTGCAAGATCTTTAAATACCCCCGCTGCGACTCCGGAAACCATGGCACATCCCACGGCCCCGGCTTCTGCATTGCCCAAAGAGACCAGCGGCACATTGAGCATATCCGCCTTCATCTGCATCCATACCCGGGATGCGGCGCCTCCGCCGGTGGCCCGAAGCCTCTCTGGCCGGATCCCGGCTGCCTCTAAGTGCTCCATGTTCAGCATCATCTCGTAGACCACTCCTTCCATCATGGCCCGGTACAGATCACTGGTGTGATGGCAGAGGGTTAAGCCCACAATCGCCCCGGCCGCCTCCGTGTCCATATAAGGGGTCCCCGCGCCTGCAAAGTGAGGCAGTACCAGAAGGCCGGTTGGTTCGTCCTTCATCCCTGCTTCCAAAACTTCATAGACGCTTTTTCCCTGCTCTTTTGCCTCCTGCTTCTGGGCTCTGGCGCAGTTTTCCACAAACCAGGAGACCAGGGCGCCGCCTGTGAAGGAAAATGCATAAGTCACATAAGTGCCTGGCGTTACATAAGGCACTACTGCATAGCCTCCGTCGTAGATCCTTCGGTCTGTGGGGATTCCGGAAAAAACCGGCGTAATGCACTCTACCGTCCCGGCTCCGTCCACCGCCTGACCAGCCCCGAAGACACCGGAGCCGATGGCAGCTGCCACCTGGTCATGTCCCGCCGGAACCAGAAGAAGGTCCAAAGGAAGTCCCAGCGCCTCCGCCATATGGGGCAGAATCTTCTCTCCTTTGCTTCCGCTTAAGATCGGCTCGGAGAAAAGCCCCGGATCAATGCCGGCCGCCGAAAATATCTCTTCACTCCAGCAAAGACTGCGGATATCAAAAGCCATGGTTCTTGTGGCCAAAGAGTAGTCAAGCAGCCCATGCCCCGTCAGCAGATAGATGACATAATCCTCCATCATCAGGATCCGCTTCGTCCTCTTGAAATCCTCCGGACAGTGTCTGAGGATCCACATAAGCTTGGGCATGCTGTACATGCTGTGAGGAGCCACCCCCGTGATCTGCTCAAGTCTTTCCTTTCCAAGCTTTTCTTCGAGTTCCTGACACTCCTGAACCCCTCTTGGATCGGTATACAGCATCGCCGGGCGGATCGGCCTGTCCTGCTCATCCAGCAAAACACAGCTCTCGCCAAAACTCGACACGCCCAGTGCCCGGATCCCGGGACAGTGGGCAGCCGCATCCTTTAATACTTCCTGGACTCCCTGCCAGATATCCTCCGGACGCACCTCGTGTTCCCCCACATTGCGTGCCACCGGGTAATCCCGGTAAGACCGGTACAGGTCATTCCCCTGCTCATCATAAATTGTCACTTTGCAGCCTGTGCTGCCTATATCAAGTCCGCCTAATGCCATCATACACCACTTTGCCTCTCAAATCAATCAATAGAAACCACATCGTATCCAAGATAATAACGGAACGCTTCCTCCAAAATTCCCTTTACATGACCATTGGCCACTGTCGTGTGGTGCTTAAAGCCTCCTCTTGCCAGGCGGATCAGCTTGTTCTGCAGATCCGGAATCTTTGCCACCCCTCCGCATCCAAAGAATGCCTCTTCTATCTCATCCGCTGTAAATTCTCCCTCGCTGACATAGACCGTAATCTTTCCATTCTCCGTCTTGCAGTTGCTGTAGGTCATGGGGAATGCACCGATTCTTCCTTCATTGGTGCCAAATCCGCTGCCCGGATCTCCCTTGTCAAACATCTTGTGGGAAGTCACCGTTCCCTTTTCCTTCATCAGCTTCTGTGCGGTGGAGCCGCAGTGGAACAGGATCACCTTGTCCGGGTCCTCCCCATAATTGTTGTTCCAGTCCAGGCAGGCCGCCGGGCCCTGGGCTGCAAGAGAAAGGGCACGCATGGTGATGGCAGAACACATGTCAATCTCACAGGATGCCACAATCCCCCGGTCGTTCAGCTCGCTGAGCAGCACGCAGGGGCAGACTCTTAAATAAGTTTCCATCTCATTCCAGCACCGAAGGGCAACGGCATCCAGATGATAATTCTCTATGTACTCGTCGATCACCACACTGATCTTGGCCAGTGTCAGTTTTTTCTCTTCTGGAACCAAAGAAAAATCGGCGTATGCCTCCAGCACCTCTTTTTTCTTCTGCACCGCCTCGTCATCGTCTTTTTTTGCCCGTACAAACTCAAACAGCTCCGACAAGTCAAACGATTCCACATTGATGCCGTGCCGCTGCATGGTAATCTCGTCGAACCGGACCGTCTTAAAGGCTGTGGTGCGGGCTCCGATGCAGCCGATCGTAAAGCGTTTCATGCCGTTTACCACCCGGCAGACAGCTGCAAAGTCATGCAGGTTCCGGGCAAAAGCTTCTGACAAAGGATGCACCACATGAGGCGTCATCACCGTATAAGGCACCTGATACTGCTCAAATACGTCCGTCACGGAAAATTTTCCGCAGAAGGCATCCCGGCGATGGGCAAAATCCATCTTTCCGATCTCATCCGGATACGCCTGCATCAGAATCGGAACCCCTGCATCCTGCAGTGCCGTGATGGCTCCGTTTTCATCGATGAAGATCGGCTGACAGAGGATCACTCCGTCATACTCCCCCTCATGGGATTTCAGCCACTTTGCATAGAGTCTGCCCTCATCCCGGGTCTCCACTGCTCCGTACCGGGTCGCATCCTGATCCATGATCAGATACTCATACCCTGCATCCGTCACCGCCTTCACAAGATCCTCTCTGGCACCCTCGATCAGCTCTGCCGGCATAAATCCTCTGTTTCCAAAATACAGCGCAAATCTCATGTTCTCTTTCCCCCTGGTTTTTTCTTCTATTGTATCTTATTTTTCTTTCGACTACAATTACTTCTGCCCGGTATTCCAAAAAAGAGACCGGCTTCTGGCAGAAAATCCGGTCTTTGTATCCCAACGGCTACGGCTGATCTTCCACCTCCCGGAACGATTCTTTTTCGCAGAACTTGGTACAGGTCCCCTCTTTTAGAAGCCAGGCTTCTCCGTAAAGGATGGTGCGTCCCTGTTCCCGGTACAGCCAGGAACCATCCGGCAGTCCGTAGAAGGGCTGAACTCTGCTGTCCGGAAGGCAGATATCCTCCATCACCCGAAGGCCGTCAAGCTTCGCTCCTTCCACATTCTGAAAATGAGGAAGCACATTGACCCGGGTGAGTCCCAGCCCTTTTTGGTAACGGACATAACATGGATCCACCGCCTCCCCGGGTTCCTCCGGCTGCGCATAGACTACATCCGCACAGTTCATGGTACCCGCACTGATTCCCAGAACCACGCCTGCATACCGGTGTATCTTTTCTTTCAGGCCAATCTTGTCAAAAAAAGCATTCTGGGTCGGTACGTGCCCGCCCGCCAGAATCAAAAGTCCGTAGCAGCACAGCCGCTTGGCAGCCCCGGGATCTCTTTTATCGCAGACATCCACCCTTTCAATTGACATCCCGCTCTTTCCAAACGCTTCCTGAAAAAAGGACCGCATCTCATCTCCCATCTTTGTGTTCTCCGGATCGGAACTTAAGATCAGACAGTCCGTTTCCCCCCTGCACGCTTTTCGAAATTCCCTCAGAAATCCATTGGCGCGGTCAAAAGGAGCCGCCGTCCATCTGCCGTCCGCGCAGATGCTGCCGCCCGGACTGCTGGTCATAAATAATTTCATTATCCTTATCCTCTTTCTTTTTATTCCCCCACACTGATCATGGTCTCTGCGAAGATCCCGTATCCTCTGGTCGGATCATTGACAAATACATGGGTCACTGCCCCGATCAGTTTTCCGTCCTGCAGAATCGGCGACCCGCTCATCCCCTGGATCACGCCGCCGGTCAACTCCAAAAGCTCCGGATCCGTCACCTGAAAGACCATCCCTTTATTGACATCGTCCTCATTCAGGCGAATCTCCTGAATCTGAATCCCGTAACTTTTCAGTTCTCCGGACACCGAACTTCGGATATACGCCTGACCCCGGCGGATTTCCTGCTTAAACGCCACTTCCAGCGGTTCCCCGTCCAGTTCCCTCCGGGTCTTCTGATCCACAAATCCGAAAATTCCGGCAGAAGTATTTTTCTGAATCGTTCCCCGGACATGCCGGTCGGAATAGGTGATCATCCCGCTGATCTCCCCGGGCGTCCCTTTTTCTCCTTTGATGATCTCCAGAATATTCGTATCATAAAGGGAACCGCCGGAAGTCTCCAGCAGTTCTCCGGTATCCGTATCCGTGATTCCATGGCCCAGGGCTCCGAACCTCTGGTCATCGGTAATAAAAGTCAGCGTCCCGATTCCCTGAATGTCATCTTTCACCCAGATCCCCAGCTTATAATCCTCCTCCTTGGTCCGCACCGCATTCAGGCGCACCTGAATCACCTCTGAGCCTCTGAGAAGCTTCAGGATCATGATGTCACAGCGGTTCGCCTGCACACAGGCGATCAGCTCGTCTTTGTCATGAATCTTCCTGCCGTTGATGGCAAGGATATAATCTCCGGTCTGGACAATCTGGTAAGCCGGTTCGTAGCTTAAGCCATCTTCTGCCTCCACCTCGCTGGTCCCAACCACATAGACGCCCTCTGTCTCCAGATAGATGCCAATGGGAATCCCTCCCGGAATTACCCGCTTTCTCTCCACCACCCGGACAGACACTTCTTTCAGCCCCAGATCCAGCGTCTGCTCATCTTCCATACCGACCTGGACCACATCCGGGATCTGTGTTCTTAGATACCATCGAACATAAAAGAACATCAGAAGCATGGAAAACAGCAAAGCCGCATACAGGCAGGCGCGATATATTTTTAGACGGTTCATGCAGCCACACCTTTCACATTTTTTCTTTAGTGTTTGCATAAATCCGTCTAAAAATTACTGTCAGCTTTTTCCTGTTTTGTTTTTAAATTCCAATGCGAGACGACGCATCTCCATGGCATTCCACCGGACTGCATCGGTGATCCTGGCGCCGCCCAGAATCCGGGCCAGTTCCTCTGTGATCTCTTCCCCGGACAGCTTCCGGATCCGGGTATTTGTGACTCCGTCCTTTGCCTGCTTTTCGATGCAGTAGTGACCGTCGGCCATGGAAGCAAGCTGTGCCAGATGCGTGATACAGATCACCTGTCTGCTCCTTGCGATCAACGAAAGCTTTTCTGACACCTTCTGAGCAGTGCGGCCGCTGATTCCCGCATCAATCTCGTCAAAGATCACCGTATGGATCTCATCCTGGTCCGCCATCACCGTCTTGATGGCCAGCATCACTCTGGAAAGTTCGCCGCCGGATGCGATCCTGCCGAGGGGCTTTAAAGGCTCTCCCGGATTGGTGGAGATCAAAAATTCCACATCATCCCAGCCGGATAAAGTGGGTGTCTTCGTGTCGCGGACTGCGATCTCAAACTGTACGTCCAGAAAATTCAGCTCCTGAAGCTGCTCCAACATTTTAAGCTCCAGTTCCTTCGCCGCCTTCACGCGGATCTCATGAGCACGCCTGCAATGTTCTTCCAGTTCCAAAAATGCCTTGTCGTATTCTTCCTGCAGCTGCTTTCTGTACTGTTCATAATTCATAAGCACATCCAGGCGCTTTTGTTGTTCCTCCTGATAAGCTATGATCTCTGCAATGGTCTGTCCGTATTTGGCTTTCAGATGATTAATCAGATTCAGCCGCTCTTCTGTCTCTGAAAATTCCTGGCCGGAAAACTCCAGCCCATCCATGTAATCCTGCAGTTCCCTCACTGCATCCTGCAGCTGGCTGTCGATCTCCTGCAGCTGTTCATTCAAAGGCTCCAGACTTTCATCGTACCGGAGTACACCTGAAAGCTCCCTGCAGGCCCGCCCCATCTGCTCAGACGCAGATACTTCCTCACCGCCGCATAGGTTCTGCACAATCATCAGGGCATCCAGAATCTTTTTTCCGTTGACCATCTTCTGGTAGGACTGTTCCAGCTGCCCGTCCTCTCCATCCTTTAAGTCCGCCTCCTCAATCTCCTGGATTTCAAATTCCAGAAGGGACTGTTCTCTGGCTCTGGCATTCGCATCCAGCAAAGACTCCTGAAGCTTTTTCTTTCTGGCCTCGCAGATCTGATAGCAGTGTTCTATGAAAGCACGCACCGGCAGAAGCGCCTCATGGGCATAAGCGTCCAGAATTTCCAGATGATTTTTCTTATGTAGCAGGGACTGATGCTCATGCTGACCATGAATGTCCATGAGCCAGGAGGAGATCTCCTTTAAGACAGCAGCGCTGACGGTCTCGCCGTTCAGCCTGCATAAGCTTCGGTTTCCGGATATTCTCCGGGATAAGATCAGCTGCCCGTCCTCCACCGGAATCTCCAGTTCTTTGAGCTTTTCCAAAAGCCCTGGCTGGTCCACCGAGAAAACAAGCTCCACCAGAGCAGGTTCCTCTTCCGACCGGAGCATCTCTTTTGATACCTTTCCTCCAAGAGCCACGGTGATGGAACCGATGAGGATGGATTTCCCCGCGCCGGTCTCTCCGGTCAGAATATTCAGTCCTTCAGAAAAGTCAATCTCTGTCTCACGAATCAGCGCAAAATTTTTCACATGTAAATGAAGCAGCATTTCCTATCTCCTCACAATCTTTTCCAGTTCTGCCATGACGGTCTTCGTATCCTCCGCCGTACGGATGGCGCACATGACGGTGTCATCTCCGGCAATACAGCCCACAATCTCTTTCCAGCCAATGCTGTCCAGAGCCGCTCCCACAGCCATGGCCATGCCGGACACCGTCTTGACCACCAGGATGTTCTGGGCACAGTCCATGGATAAGAATGCCTCCCTTAAAATCCCCACATATTTCTGCGCCATCTGATGTTCCTGGGGGGACAAAAGGATGTATTTCTGCCGTCCTTTCTGGCCGGGCACCTTGGAAAGCTTCAGTTCCCGGATATCTCTGGAGACCGTAGCCTGCGTTACCTGAAAGCCTTCCCGGATCAGAAGATCTGCCAGTTCATCCTGGGTCTCAATATCGTACTGTCCGATCAGTTCGATGATCTTTTTATGCCTTCTTTGCTTCATGAAAGCCTCCTTTACCTGTCAGCTCCGGCTCAGTTTGTTCCGGAGCACTTCCAGAAAGCTGACCTGGTTGATCTTCATAATCCTGGTCACCTCTGTAGACTTTTCGATCTCCACATAATCTCCGGTCTGCATCTGTACGCAGGTATCCCCGTCAAACGTGACACAGGCTTCATCGATACCGCTTCTTCTCCCCTCACCGATCCGGATCCGGATCCGGTCCCGGCTGGAAAAAACGATGCTCCTGGAATTCAGCGTGTGGGGACAGATGGGCGTCAGCATCAGCATGGAGGCCGTAGGTGAAATGATCGGTCCCCCGGCGGACAAACTGTACCCGGTAGAACCGGTCGGAGTGGACACAATGATGCCGTCCGCGGTGAAAGAATTCAGGTACTGATCATTGACATAGACTTCATAGTCCACTACCCTCAGACTGCCAAAACGGTTCAGTACAATGTCATTGAGAGCCACATCCTGCTCAATGCATCTGCCGCCTGCATAGACACTGCCCAGGAGCATCATCCGCTCCTCGATGGTATACTCGTCTGCAATCAGCTTTTCCAGAGCCGCCGGCACGTTCTGCTCTTCAATTTCCGCCAGATAGCCCAGATGCCCCATATTGATGCCCAGAAACGGAATCCGCCGGTTGGCCAGCTCCCTGGCTGCCCGAAGCAAAGTCCCGTCTCCGCCAAACACCAGAATCCCCTCTACTTCCTCCTCCTGAAGCCTGGCATGGGGCTGCTCCTGGCTGCGGATCACACAGCGTTTTCCCCGGGAGGTCAGATAGTCCGCCACTTCCTCGGAAAGCCGGAGACTTTCCGCTTTCTCTGTATTTGCAATAAGATAGAATGTCTTCATATGTAATCCTACAAAGCCTCATGGGCCTGTTCCACAACGGATGACGGTATTACAGGCACCTGTTCCCAGACCTCCCCTTCTCTGTGATTTTTAAGATAAGCCAGATACTCAATATTGCCTTCTGGTCCCCGGATCGGGGAAAAATCCAGATCCAGCACTTCAAAGCCGATGCTGCCTGCGTAGGCAAGCACGCGCTCAATGACTTCCAGGTGCACCTTTTTTTCTCTCACCACACCTTTTTTGCCTACCTGCTCTCTGCCTGCCTCAAACTGGGGCTTGATCAGCGCTGCCACCCGGCCGTCCTCCGTCAGAAGTTCCTGTACCGGTTTTAACACCTTGGTCAAAGAGATAAAGGCCACATCAATGGAGGCAAACTCTGCCGGTTCCCCGATCTGCTCCCTGGTCACATAGCGGATGTTGGTTTTCTCCATCACCACCACCCGAGGATCCTGACGAAGCTTCCAGGCAAGCTGATTGGTACCCACATCCACCGCATAGACTTTTGCCGCCCCGTTTTGCAGCATACAGTCCGTAAAGCCTCCGGTGGATGAACCCACATCCATGCAGATTTTCCCGGCAAGATCCACCTGAAAACGCTTCACCGCCTTCTCCAGTTTCAGACCCCCGCGGCTGACATACCGAAGTGGATTGCCTTTCACCTCAATCACGGCTTTCTCCGAAAAAGAAGAACCAGCCTTGTCCTCCCGCTGTCCGTCCACAAATACATTGCCTGACATGATGATCGCCTTGGCCTTCTCCCGGGACTCACAAAGCCCCCGCTCCACCATCAGGACATCCAGTCTTGTCTTCATCGTCTTATCCCTTTTTGCACTTTAAAATCATGTTCTCACGTTCCGGCCCACAGGCAACCGGCCTGTGCGGTCTCGTGACGATATAAGTTGCTATGATCTGCCCGGTTACGGATTCTATGTCCATGTCTGCCTCCTCTGAGGGAAGCGTTTGCAGACTGTCTTTGGCATATGCATCCGGCACAGCTATCACAAGTACCCGGCCGGGCAGACCCTGCCCGGATACAACGTCCTGGATCTGCGCTCCCAGACTGCCTTCTGCCTCTGCCTCCATGGTCACGAAAAGCCGGTGCTCTTCCGACAGAAAACGGATCATCTCCTGATCCACAGACGCTTTGCTGCCGACCTCCAAAAGACTGCAGCTGTAGCCGATCTCTTTTAATCTTCGGCGGACAGCCCTGGCCGTTTTGCTTTGTTCTCCCTTTGCCAGAAGAACGATGTCCTCTTCCTCATAGAGCAGCTTGCTCTTTTTTGATACCATGGAACTTGTCCTCTCTATTGATCCCGGTCAATCAAGGACCTGATCAGTTCTGTCAGAAACTCATTTTTATAAGGAAGGGAGTCAAGACGGGACAGGGCGCGCTCTGAGATCTCCTCCACATCTTTTGCAGCCTGTTCCAGTCCTTTCAAAGTCACATACGTGGTCTTTTCGTTCCGTTCGTCGCTGTGAATGGGCTTTCCGAGCATCTCCAGCGTGCTCGTCACATCCAGAATATCATCCCGGATCTGAAAGGCGATCCCCACATCGGAAGCCGCCTGCTCCACGGTCTTTGTCTCCGCCTCTGTGGCACCCGCCAGCACGGCCCCGATCATCATGGAAGCTTCCAAAAGCGCACTGGTCTTTCGCTCATAGATAAAAAGAAGCTGATCAAGGTCCACCTGCCGGCCTGTGGACTCCACGTCCACCACCTGACCGCCGATCATCCCGTAGATGCCGGCCTTTTCTCCCAGAATCTGCATGGCACGCGCGATCCGCTTCAGCGCCTCTGGCTCTTTCTCCAGTCTGAAAGCATCCGCGGCCGTCTCAAAGGCGTAATTCAAAAGCCCGTCACCGGCCAGAATCCCCATGGCATGTCCATATTTTGCGTGGGTTGTAAGCTTGCCTCTGCGATACTCGTCATTGTCCATGGCCGGAAGATCATCATGCACCAGAGAATAGGTGTGAATCATCTCAATGGCCGCCATAAAATGCTGAATGGCCTCTGTCTTTCCCCCAAACATCCGGAAAGTCTCATGCATGATCAGGGGCCGGAGTCTTTTGCCCCCGGCCAGCACGCTGTAAGCCATCGCCTCGGTCACCGGGCGCTGATATCCCGGACAGTCGGGCAGAAATCTTCTGACCACCGCCTCGGTCTGTCTTTTGCGCTCCTGTAATTCCTCAGGAAAATTCATGGATCTGCCCCTCCTCGTCGATCTTCAGCATCTGCTTTTCCACATGTTCAATCCGCCCATTGCACTGCTTCAAAAGCTCCATGCCTTCCTGGTACAGCAAAAAGGAGTCTTCCAGGGACACCTCTTTGTCCGAAAGCTTTTCCAGAAGCTGTTCTATTTTCTCAAAGCCTTCCTCTAAACGGAAGGACTCTTCTGCTTTCCTGGTTTCTTCTTCCATGGTTATTCGTTCCTTTCCATTGCTTCTGTCGTTTCTACCCGGGCCAGAATCTTTCCGTCCGTCACATGAACCGTGACCACATCTCCTGTTCTGACCTGCGAAATACTACGAAGGGCTTTTTGGTCAGATAATTCTGTATAAGAATATCCCTGCCGAAGCTTTTTTAGGGGGGACAAAGCATCCAGCCTGCCCGCACACAGTTCCAGCCGGTATTTCTGATCGGTCAGCTTTTTGTCCATCTCCCGGGACAGCCGGTCCATCAGATCCGCCGCGTACTGCCGGTGCTCATTCAGCCGGTACTGGGGACTGGCATACATAAGACGAAGCTTTGCTTGTTCCAGTCGCTGCCGGTGCCAGTTAAGCTTCTGTTCCAGCCGGTCGGTCATCTGGTTTTTAAAAAGCTCCATACCGCTTAAAAGCTGCCGGTAATCCGCCACTGCCAGTTCCGCCGCCGCCGAAGGCGTGGGAGCTCTTAAATCCGCCACATAATCGGCGATGGTTGTATCCGTCTCATGGCCCACCGCCGAAATCACCGGTGTGCGGCACGCAAAGATCGCTCTTGCCACCGCCTCCTCATTGAAGGCCCAGAGATCCTCGATGGAGCCTCCGCCCCGGCCTACGATCATCACATCTACCCCGTAGCTGTCCAGAATCTGTATCCCTTTTACGATGCTTGCTGCCGCCTGCTCCCCCTGCACAAGGGCCGGATACAGGATCAGCTGCACAAACGGATTCCGCCTTCTGGCAATATTCATAATATCCCGGATCGCCGCACCGGTGGGCGCTGTGACGATGCCGATGGTGCGGCTGTAGATGGGGATCGGCCGCTTATACTCCGGCTCGAACATCCCCATCTCCCGGAGTTCTTGTTTTAATCTCGCATACTCCTGGTACAGTGCCCCCTCTCCGTCCAGGATTGCTTCCTTGGCGTACAGCTGGTATTTGCCGTCCCGTTCATACACACGGATGCTGCCAAGGATGATCACATTCTGCCCTTCCTGCAGCCGAAAGGACAGCCCCCGCCGGTCTCCGGCGAACATGACGCAGCCGATGGCGCCGGACTCATCTTTCAGAGAAAAGTAAATATGCCCGGAGGTATGGTATTTGCAGTTGGAAATCTCACCTTTTACATAAATCCGGTTCAGCATGAAATCCTGCACAAACATATTTTTAATATAGGCATTGACCTGCCCCACAGAATATACGTTCTTTGCCATGGCCGTCACTGCCCCGCGAATTTCGCCAGCACACCGTTTACAAAAGAAGGCGCCTCATCTCCTCCGAACTTTTTGGACAGTTCGATGGCTTCATTGATGGCCACTTTCTCCGGAATGTCCGCATCAAACCGCATCTCATACACTGCCAGCCGAAGAATCGTCAGCTCCACCTTCCCCATGCGGGAGGTCTTCCAGCCTTTCGAGGCCGTGTCCAGCATACCATCAATCTCGGAAAGCTTTTCCGATACTTTTGCATATTTCTCAAGAATATAGGTTTCATCCTGCTCTCTTAAATCATGCTCCTCCCGGATATCTTCCATAAAGAGCTTTGCCTGCCCGGGCATCTCTTCCTCTCCGTTAAATTCCACACGGAAAAGAAGCTGAAAGATACATTCTCTTTGTTCTCTTCTTTTCATTCTGTCCTCCATTGTTACTGTTTACTCCCAAGCTGCGCATTTTCCAAACGCCGTATAACACAAAATCCAGCCCGCTTGGAAGTTCGCCTCCGGCGAAGGGCTGGATTCTTTGGCACAATTTACGCGTTCTTTTTCACGAAGACAGGCAGCTGGCTCCCCGCGTCACTCCAGCACCACACCGGCAACGCGCACATTCACCCTGGACACCTTCATGCCTGTCATACTCTCAATGGCGGATATGACTTTCTCCTGCACTTTTCCGGATACCTCCAGAATATTGGCCTCAAAGATCAGATTCAGCGCCAGATCCACTTTCACGTCCGTGTCTGTCACCTCTACCTTCACTCCTTTGGAAAGGTTTTTCATACCCATCTTTGCCACAAGCTCATTCTTGATATTCCCGGCCATGGATGCGACTCCTTTGACTTCCGTCGCCGCCATACCTGCAATGATCGCAACCACCTCATCTGCAATCTGTACTTCCCCCATGGCGCCGTCTACCTGAAGTACATGCGTCGCTCTGTCCAGCTTCTCCATCCCAAATACCTCCTGTTCACCGTTTTGTATCTGCCGCTCTTTTTGTCCGGTGACCTGAAAGGTTCTTCCGGCACTTTATCCGGGCAGATACTGATTGATCTATCCCATATCCTGTTGTTTTCAAATGATATCGCCTATAGTATAACAAAACTTCCCTCTTTTGAAAAGAGGAAACTTCAAAACCTACCGCCCAAATTCCGACAGCAGAAGTCCTTCATTGCGGTCCAGAGTCATCCCGATGCTCCAGCTGTTGATCCAGAGAAGCAGCGGTCTTCCTTTCAGATCCTTGATCTTCTTCATATCTGATGTCCCGCTGATTTTGTCCATATCAATCTCTTCATTTTCAATCCAGCGGATATGCTCATATGGTAAGTTTTCCAAACGAATTTCCACATTATACTCATTATTCAGGCGATATTTCAGAACATCGAACTGCAGAACGCCTACCACGCCAACGATGATCTCCTCCATCCCGGTGTTGTACTCCTGAAAGATCTGGATTGCACCCTCCTGAGCGATCTGCTCGATGCCCTTTACAAACTGCTTGCGCTTCATAGTATCCATCTGGCGTACTCTTGCAAAATGTTCCGGGGCAAACGTGGGGATGCCCTCATACTGAATCTTTTTCCCAGGCAGGCAGACCGTATCTCCGATGGAAAAGATACCCGGATCAAAAAGTCCGATGATGTCTCCGGCATAAGCCTCTTCCACGATCTTCCGGTCCTGGGCCATCATCTGCTGAGGCTGGGATAAACGGATTTTTTTATTTTCCTGAACATGCATGACTTCCATGCCCGCATCGAATTTCCCGGAACAGATGCGCATAAAGGCGATCCGGTCCCGGTGCGCCCTGTTCATGTTGGCCTGGATCTTGAAGATAAAGCCGGAAAAGCCTTCCTCCATGGGGTCAATGATCCCCACATCCGCCTTCCTTGGAAGCGGTGAGGTGGTCATCTTCAGGAAATGCTTTAAGAAGATCTCCACTCCGAAATTCGTCAGTGCAGATCCAAAAAATACCGGCGACAGCTCTCCTATGTCCACCAGCTCCTGATCAAACTCCGCACTGGCTCCGTCCAAAAGGTCAATCTCGTCCAGAAGCTTTTCCTTCTGTCCTTTCAGCAGCACACCTTCTGACTCTTCCAGTGACAGCACCTGGTCTGCTCCTTCTTTTGTTCCCTTCTCCGTATCCGAAAACACATGGATCTTCTGACCGGCCCTGTCATAAACTCCTTTGAATTCCTTTCCGGAACCGATGGGCCAGTTGATGGGACAGGTGGCGATGCCCAGCTCTTTCTCAATGTCATCCAAAAGCTCAAAAGTGTCCATGGCATCCCGGTCCATTTTATTGATGAAGGTAAAGATCGGAATGTGGCGCATGACACACACCTTGAATAATTTCCTCGTCTGGGCCTCCACACCCTTGGAGCCGTCGATGACCATAACCGCCGAGTCCGCCGCCATCAGCGTCCGGTAAGTGTCTTCCGAGAAATCCTGATGCCCCGGCGTGTCCAGAATGTTGATGCAGTAATCGTCGTAATTAAACTGAAGCACCGACGAAGTGACCGAGATTCCTCTCTCCTTCTCGATCTCCATCCAGTCCGACACGGCGTGCCTGGCTGTCGCCTTTCCCTTCACCGATCCTGCCAGGTTGATGGCGCCTCCATATAATAAGAACTTTTCGGTCAAAGTTGTCTTACCCGCATCCGGGTGAGAGATGATCGCAAAAGTCCGTCTCTTTTCAATCTCTTTTCTGATGTCTGCCATAGTATTTCCTCCCGATTACGATTTCAGTCAGATTTTGCATCTGTCTTCTCAAGATCGTGTATCCGCTTCGTAACTTCACAGTAATCATGCTGTATCACTCTATTTTCAGTTTCAATTCCTGTACCAGTATATGGCAGGAGCAAACATGTGTCAAGGGGAAGCGCAGCGGGCAAAATCAAAACACCGCAAAAGAAAAAAGAATGGAATCCCATTCTTTTTTCCCACATCCTGTATTCTGTTTGTCCTTTCCAGGGACCGGCACTTTTGGTCTATTCTGTGACCAGCTCTACTTCTACCGGGATCTCTTTTTCAACGGTCTCTCCGGCGATCAGCTTCACTGCAGTCTCCACTGCGGTTGCACCCATCAGATCCGGTTTCTGTGCCACAGTCGCCGCCATCTTACCCTCTGACACTGCGGTCAGCGCATCATCTGTCGCATCAAAGCCCACCACGACAATCTCTTTTCCTCCGATGGCTTCCACTGCGCCCAGTGCCATCTCATCATTGTGTGCAAAAACTCCTTTGATGTCTGCATTTGCCTGAAGCATGTTTTCCATAACGGTCATGCCCTCAGAACGGTTGAAATTCGCAGTCTGGCTGGATACTACATCCAGTTTCTCGTCTGCCACGTTGTGGAAGCCCTGTCCGCGGTCGATGGTCGCGCTGGCACCGGAGACACCCTGGAGCTCTGCCACTTTCGCGCCTTCTCCCACCAGGCTCATCAAATATTCCGTTGCCGCCTGCGCGCCGGCCACGTTATCAGAAGCGATGGCACAGTCCACATCCACGCCGTTGACCACGCGGTCAACCGATACGACTTTGATTCCTTTGGCCACTGCGTCTTTCACTGCAGGAGCCACTGCATCAGAATCCACCGGATTGACGATCAGCACGCTGATGTTTCTGGAAATCAGATCTTCGATATCATTGGTCTGTTTTGCAGCGTCATCTCCGGCGTCAACGACGATCAGTTCTACATTCTGCTCCTTTGCCGCTGCCTGTGCGCCTTCGCTCAGAGTCACAAAGAACGGATTGTTCAGTGTTGACACTGCAAGTCCGATGGCTCCGCTTCCCTGTGTTCCTTCACTGCTCTCAGAAGCCTCAGGGGTGTCTGTCTTTGTCTCACCATCCACAGATACCGCTCCGCATCCGACCATGGATGCCATGAGCATGCCTGCCATCAAGATACCGGTTAATTTCTTCATCATCATAATTTTTTCCTCCATTTTAGGTTCCGCAATCCCCCTTCCAAGCCCCCTGTGTCTGGGAGGATTTCGGGCAGATGCTGTTTTTATTTTCTCTATGTCAGCCAAACTCAGTCCGGCGTGGGCAGATTTTCCTGAAAGACCCATTGAGAGGCACCGGTCCTTGGGCGGGGTTTTCCACACGCCCTAGTACCGCTGTGTCCTCTCACTAAGCGCGAGCGGGGTCTGGAAGGATGATCTGCCCGCGCCGGACGTCCGGATGGCGTAACCGCAATGCTATTTACCTCTTCTGATCGGACATCACCGCAATCAGAATGACGATGCCCTTTACCACATCCTGATAATAGGAAGAGACGCCCAGAATGTTCAGTCCGTTGTTCAGTACCGCGATGATGAGAACACCCACAAAGGTTTTCCAGATCCGGCCCCTTCCTCCGTTCATACTGGTACCGCCAAGTGCCACTGCGGCGATGGCATCCAGCTCATAGCCGTCTCCCAGTGTGGGCTGTGCGGATCCCAGGCGGGAGAGAAGAATCAGACCGGACACGGCTGCCATACATCCGGATATGGCATAGGCTGCCATCTTGGTAAGATCAATGTTGACACCTGCCAGTTTTGCCGATTTCCAGTTGCTTCCCGTCGCATAGATCCGGCGCCCAAACGTCGTCTTTTCCAGAACAAACACAAAGACTGCAAATACAACCAGGAACAAAATGACCGGAATCGGAATATTGAAAAGATTTCCTTTGCCGACCAGTTTCAGGAAAAAGCTGTCTCCCAGATTCGAGATCGGCTTTCCATCCATGAAAATCATGGTCAGTCCTCTGTATACGGTCATGGTAATCAGCGTGGCAATGAATGGCTGCAGGCGTCCTTTGGTTACCAGAAGGCCGCTGATAAGGCCAAATCCGGTACCGATCAGCAGTGCCAGAAGCATGGCCAGCCCCACGGGCATTCCATTGGATATGAAACTTGCACAAAATGCAGTGGTCAAAGCCAGCACAGAACCAACAGACAGGTCAATGCCGCCTGTGAGGATGACACAGGTCATGCCAAATGCAATAAATCCATTGATCGATGACTGCCGGAGCAGTGACAAAAAGTTACTGACTGTCCGGAATTCCGGACTGATGACACCAATGACCAGAACCAGCAGGACCAGTGCGATAAGCGCTCCCAGCTCCTGTATGTAATTAACCGCTTTTCTGTTATTCATTTAACTCCCCTCCTGTCGCAAGAATCATAATATTTTCCTGGTTCGCCTCTTCTTTCTGAAGAACGCCCCGTACAAGTCCTTCCCGAACGACCATGATGCGGTCGGACATCCCCAATACTTCAGGAAGCTCCGAAGATACCATAATGATCGCCACGCCTTTTTCCGCCAGATCGTTGATGATACTGTAGATCTCCTTTTTGGCTCCGATATCCACGCCTCTGGTAGGTTCATCCAGGATCAGTACTTTCGGATCGGTATAGATCCATTTTGCAAATACGACCTTCTGCTGGTTGCCTCCGCTTAAGTTGTTGCATTCATGCTGCGGGCCAAAACATTTTATATGAAGCTCTTCAATTCCTTTTTTCACAAGCTCCTCTTCTGAATGTTTGCTCAGCACGCCGTTTCGGGAGATCCGTCCCAGATTGGCGATGGAGATATTTTTCATGATGCTTTCTTCCAGCATCAGACCTTCCACCTTCCGGTCCTCGGTGATAAAACCGATGCCGTTTTTCATCGCTTCCTGCGGATTGCGGTTCTGAATCTTCGCACCGTCCAGGTAAATTTCTCCCGTCACATGAGGCATATTTCCGAAAATCGCCTGCATGATCTCTGTTCTGCCTGCCCCCATCAGTCCGGACACACCCAGTACTTCACCGGAATGCACCTGGAAAGACACGTTTTCAAATACACCCGGGCAGGTAAGTCCTTTCACCTCAAAGGCCACATTGCCGATCTTTGCCTCCCGGACCGGATAACGTTCTCCGATCTCCCGGCCGATCATCATCTTGACCACATCGTTCATGTCCGTATCTTTGATCTTCTTTGTATCGATGTAGGATCCGTCTCTGAGCACGGTAATCCGGTCACAGAGTTCAAAAATCTCTTCCATACGATGGGAAATATAGACAATGGACACACCTTTCTCCCGGAGAGAATTCACCACCTGGAACAGAACCGTGGTTTCACTCTGGGTCAGTGCCGCAGTCGGTTCGTCCATGATGATCACCTTTGCATCCACCATCAGCGCCTTGGCGATCTCAATCATCTGCTGCTGACCTACAGACAGCTCATTCATCCGCTGTCCGGGATCGATGTTCACTCCCAGGAGATCTAAGATCTTCTTCACCTCCTGGCGCATGGCTTTTTTATCACACACGCCGAAGCCTTTTTTGATCTCCTTTCCAAGGAACATGTTCTCTTCCACCGTCAGATCAAAGAGTACATTCAGCTCCTGATGGATAAAGACGATCCCCGCTTTTTCCGCCTCCTGCGGATTTTTGTAGCACACTTCCTGTCCGTCCACAAGCACGGTCCCGGCATCTCTTGTATACACACCGGTCAGGATTTTCATCAATGTGGATTTCCCTGCGCCGTTTTCCCCCATCAGCGCATGGATCTCGCCGTGATCCAGCAGAAATCCCGCACTCTTGAGCACTGCATTTCCTCCAAAGGACTTGTCGATTCCGCGCATCTCGATCTGCATATCCGTTCCCCCTTTCTTTTAAAAAATACAGCCAGACTGCAGGATGATATTGGCATAGGGCGTTGTCTCTCCTGTACGGATGACCGCTTTGCATGCCTTCGTCATTTCTTTCAGCTTTTCATGGGATACATACACAATCTCTACTGTCTGTTCTTTTTTCAGCTCTTTTTTGAAACCCGTTTCGCAACCGGTTTCAAAAAGGGCAAACAACTGCCTGATCTCCTGTTCAATTCCGGGGTTGCAGGTGCGGATCTCTTCTGCCAGAAAAATCTTTTCAATCTTCATATCTTCTGCCACTTCCTTCAGAACTTCCATAAAGGACGGCTGGCCGAAGCGAAGCGCCAGATCAATCCGCTCGGTCTCCTCCGGAATCGGAAGACCGCAGTCTCCGATGCAGATCTGATCTGTATGCCCCATATAAGTGAGCACTCTGGATATTTCGCTGTTCAGGATTCCCTGTCTCTTCATGACATCTGCCTCCTCATCTCCTGCTCCACTTCTTCTGCAGTGGGCATGCCGGTCTGTGCCCCGAACTTTTCCGTAGACAGGCTGGCAGCGGTATTTGCATAGGCAAGTGCCGTCTTCAGGTCATCTCCCATAACCCTGCGTACACAGAATGCTCCATTGAGCGTATCGCCTGCGCCTGTGGTATCTTTTACCTTCGCCGGTCTCGCCGGCACATGCAGAACCTCTCCTGACTTCAGGCATGTGGCCACTCCTCTGGAACCCTGGGTAATGATCAGCTTCTCCGGATATTTCTTAAGAAGCGTTTCCACAGACTGCCCGTCACCGAAGATCAGCGCTGCCTCGTGCTCGTTGGGTGTTACATATGTCACCTTCTCGATGATCTCCATAGGTACCTCTGCCGCCGGAGCCGGATTCAGCACCGTCTGGATCTTTTTCTCTGCGCAGAAATCCACCACATAATGTACGGTGTCCAGCGGAATCTCATGCTGAAGCACAACCATGTCATAGTGTTCCAGAACGGGCTTGATCTCGTCGATATAAGCTCTGTCCACCTTGCCGTTGGCACCTGGTACTACGATGATGGTGTTGTCGTTTTCCGCCACAGTGATCATGGCGATCCCGGTAGGCACATCTTTCAGAACTTTCACATGTTCCGTCTGTACCCCTGCTTTCTTCAGATTGTCCAGAAGCTTTTGTCCGTTGGCATCTTCCCCCACACAGCCAAACATCTCCACTTTGGCTCCCAGCTTAGCCATGGCAACTGCCTGGTTGGCTCCTTTGCCGCCTGGTATGTAGTGGATACTGTCCCCTCTTAAGGTCTCACCCTTGTGCGGGATCCTCTCTGCCGTGACGGTCATATCCATATTGATGCTTCCTACTACCGCAAGTTTCATGGTTCTTCACTCCTTTCTCTTGGTTGTCTGGCGCTCTACAAGAGAGACATCCAGTATATTTTCTTTTTGAAATGGCAGGCTCTGACCACACTTCATGATGATCTGAACCGCCAGTGTTCCCATCTTTTCGATCGGCTGATTTACCGTCGTCAGCTCCGGCGTAAACAGCCAGCTGAACCGGATATTGTCAAACCCGATCATCTGCACATCCCCCGGCACATGATACCCTTCTCTCATCAGGATCTTATAGGCCGCGATGGCTACCATATCGTTGCTGGCAATGATCCCGTCCACGCGGGGATACCTCTGCAGCAATTCTCCTGCCGCACGGATTCCGTCTTCATAGTCATACAGGCAGTCGATACACTGCTCCTGGATTGCGTACTTCTGGCATATCTCCCGATATCCCTCATACCTCTGCTTCCCGCTGGACACCTCCAAAGGACCTCTTAAAAATACAATGTTCTTGCATCCGCAGTCCAGCAGATGGCAGATGGCCATCTTGCCTCCTTTGTAGTGATCCGCCTCCACATAGGCACTTCCCCCGCTGCCGGTCAGCTGCCGGTCCACCACAACCACCGGAAGTTTGCAGCCCGCGATCGCCTGTCCGGTCTCACCGCTGTAGGTCAGAATGATGATCCCGTCTGCCTTCATCTGATCCAGCATCTGGATGTTCATAAGTTCCTTTTCCGTATTGTTATTGGAATTACAAAGCAGCATCTTGTAACCATTCTTATATGCTTCCTCCTCCACAGACTTGGCCAGCTCGTTGAAGAATGGATTCTCTATGTTCGGCACAATCACTCCGATGATCCTGGACGACTGTTTAAACAGCGCTCTTGCCAGTTCGTTCGGTCTGAAACCCGTTTCGCGAATCGCCATGAGGACTTTTTTCTTTTTCTCCTCATCTACATTTGCCGTACCGTTCATAACCCGCGATACGGTAGAAGGGGAAACGCCTGCTATTTTTGCCACGTCCCGGATGCTTGCCATCTGTCTGTTTCCTCCGTTCCAATATTTGAAACGCGTTTCATCACTGTCTCAAGTATATAGATTGCACGTCATTTTGTCAATATCATTTTCTTTTTTCGGCATACTTGACAATTTTCAATATTCAAAATTGTCAAGTATGCACAAAAATAATTTTCAATGCGCGCCTTTAACGTTGGTTCTGGTTCTAACCGTCCCATTATGACCATGACGGCACGCCGCACAGTTTCCCTCTCTTTGAAAGGAAGATAACTATCACCAGCACCGAAAACACGCACTGGATTCTGTAGCCGCTGTCACCCGGCGTAATACACCCGGCCTTCTTTGCGCTTCGCCGCTTTTGGCATCTCGCCTTCCATATATCCGACGGCGCAGTGTCCGATCCCTTCCCACTCGCCCGGAATGCCAAGATCCTTCAAAAGCTGCTGATATTTCGGCATCTCAAACTCTTCTTTCGCCCGGTGAATCCAGATGCTGCCAAGTCCCAGCGCGTGAGCGGCCAGCATCAGATTGCCCATAACCAGGCTGCCGTCATACACACGGTTTCTCCAGTCCTTTTCTGCCAGCACAATCAGGATCACCGGAGCACCATAGAAAGGATCGAAGCCCTCCTCCCAGCCGCCGATGGCACAGTTGTCCGCCGCGATCTGATCCCGCAGTTCTTTCTTCGTCACCGCTACTGTGATCACCGCCTGACGCCCCATACCGTTTGCCGCATACAGACCAGCTTCCAGAATCTGGTCGATTGCCTCCTTTTCCGGCATTTCGGGCCTGAATTTGCGGATGCTTCTGCGCTCCTTCATCGCTTTTATCATGTCATGCATCCTACTGTACCCCTTTCTTTATATTTTCCACCAAACCGCTTTTTCCGCCGGTCTTTTTCTGCAGATAGATCTCGCCGATCTCCATGGATTTATCCAGGGCCTTGCACATATCATAGATGGTCAGAAGCGCCACGCTTACTCCAGTCAGAGCTTCCATCTCCACCCCGGTCTTTCCGGTCACCTTTACCGTGCAGCTGCAGTAGACGGCCAGCTCCTTCGGCGCCATCTCAAAATGCACCTGACAGTTGGTGATGGGCAGGATATGGCACATGGGAATCAGATCCGCCGTGCGCTTTGCCCCCATGACCCCCGCCGTGGTGGCCACGCCCAGCACATCTCCTTTTCCCACAGTCCCCTGCTCGATGGCATCATAGACTGCCTGGCTGACCGTAATCTTTCCCACTGCCGTGGCCTCCCGGACTGTGTCCTGTTTTTCGGTCACATCCACCATCCGTGCTTTTCCATTTTCATCAAAATGTGTCAGTTCCATCTTTATCCCCCGCTTCCAGGCTGTCTTTTGTTCCAGATTCACCATTCTTTTCTCCCAATGATCTGTTTTCCCAGTCCGCATGCACACACGCTGCACCGTATCGAATCCAGCCCGGACGAAAGTTGATCAAAACATTTGTTCTATCCTTTTCCATCCCGCTGCATTCGCGCTCCTCTTTCTCCTGTCATTTTAAAAGAAAGAATCCTCTTTTAACCCGACGGCCATTACTTACTATTATAAGCATTCCCCGGCATTCGTCAACACAGTCTCAGGAAATCTTTGCAATATTCACCAGGGTCAGCTTCGTGCGGTCCGTGTCCTCCAAAGAGGTGACCAGCGCCTTTGCCGTATCGATGGCAGTGAGGACGTTCACCCCGGTCTCAATGGCGTTTCTGCGAATGACAAATCCATCCCGGCCGTGCTCCACTCCCTGGGAGGGCGTATCGATGACCAGATCCATCTGATGCCCCAGGATCAAATCCAGGATGTTCGGGGACTCCTGCTCGATCTTGCGGGTCATACGCACCTGAACATCCGCTTCCATCAAAGCCCGGGCCGTTCCCTTGGTGGCAAAAATGTTGTATCCAAGCGCTTCGAACCTTCTGGCGATCTCCACCGCCTCCTCCTTGTCCTCATCCCGGACGGTTATGATCATGTTCCGGTATTTGGGAAGACGGATTCCGGCACCCAGAAACGCTTTGTAGAGCGCCTCCTGGAAAGTCTTTGCAATGCCAAGGCACTCTCCGGTGGACTTCATCTCCGGCCCCAGACCGATGTCCGCGCCGCGGATTTTCTCAAAGGAAAATACCGGCATCTTCACTGCAACATAATCTGCCTCCGGCATAAGGCCCGGCTGATAACCAAGCTCCCTGATCTTCTGTCCCAGAATTACTTTGGTTGCCAGCGGCACGATGGGAATGCCGGTCACCTTGCTGATGTAGGGTACCGTACGGCTGGAACGCGGGTTCACCTCGATCACATAGACTTCTTCCCCCGCCGCAATAAACTGGATATTGATCAGTCCGATCACATGAAGCGAACGGGCCAGTCTTCTTGTATACTCTTCGATGGTGGCTTTCACACCGTCACTGATACTTTTGGCCGGATAGACAGAGATACTGTCCCCGGAATGGATGCCCGCCCGCTCGACATGCTCCATGATTCCCGGAATCAGAATGTCCTCTCCGTCGCACACGGCATCCACTTCGATCTCTCTGCCCTGCAGATATTTATCCACCAGGATCGGATGATCCTGGGCAATCCGGTTGATGATGCCGATGAATTCTTCCACATCCTTGTCGCTGATGGCAATCTGCATCCCCTGGCCCCCCAGCACATAGGAAGGCCGGACCAGCACCGGATACCCGAGACGGCCTGCCGCCGCCTTCGCCTCTTCAGCCGTGTAGACGGTATCCCCTTTGGGTCTTGGAATGCCGCAGCGTTCCAGGATGCCGTCAAAAAGCTCCCGGTCCTCGGCCGCATCTACATTTTCCGCTGAAGTGCCCAGGATCGGCACCCCCATCTTCATCAGCGCCTCCGTCAGCTTGATCGCCGTCTGTCCTCCGAACTGGACCACCGCCCCGTCCGGGTGTTCCTGATTCACGATGTTCTCCACATCCTCCGGGGTCAGCGGTTCAAAGTATAGTTTGTCCGCAATATCAAAGTCTGTGCTCACCGTCTCCGGATTGTTGTTGACGATGATCGTCTCATATCCTTCTTTTGAAAATGCCCAGGTACAGTGGACGCAGCAGAAGTCAAACTCGATGCCCTGGCCGATCCGGATCGGGCCGGACCCAAGAACCAGCACCTTTTTTCGTCCGCTGGTTCGAACTGCCTCGTTCTCACTGCCGAATACGGAATAATAATAAGGCGTTGTGGCCGCAAATTCCGCCGCGCATGTGTCAACCATCTTATATGCCGCTGTAATACCGTATCTTTGACGAAGCCTTTTGATCTCCTCTTCTTCTTTTCCCGTAAGTCCGGCAATGACCCGGTCCGGAAATTCCATCCGTTTCGCTTCTTTTAAAAGTTCTTCTGTCAGCACTTCTTTCTGAAGCCTTCGCTCCATCTCCACTAATACGGCCAGTTTATCAATAAACCACAGATCAATCTTTGTGATCCGGTGAATCTCCTCACAGGCAGTCCCCCGCCGAAGCGCCTCTGCAATCACCCAGATCCGGCGGTCATCCACCACCGCCAGCTGCTCCAACAGCTCCTCACTGGTCAGATGCCCAAAATCATAAGAAAGAAGGCTGTCCACGTGCTGCTCCAGGGAACGGATGGCTTTCATCAGTCCCCCTTCAAAGCTGTCACTGATGCTCATGACCTCTCCGGTCGCTTTCATCTGTGTGGTCAGTGTCCTGCGTGCACTGATAAATTTGTCAAAGGGAAGCCTGGGCATCTTCACCACGCAGTAATCCAGCATCGGTTCAAAACTGGCCATAGTCTGACCGGTGACTGCATTTTTGATTTCATCCAGCGTATAGCCAATGGCAATCTTCGCCGCCACTTTGGCGATGGGATAACCGGTGGCTTTGCTGGCCAGGGCAGAGGACCGGCTTACCCGGGGATTGACCTCGATGACACAGTACTCAAAACTTTCCGGATGAAGGGCAAACTGTACGTTGCAGCCTCCGGTGATCTTCAGTTCGCTGATGATATTCAGCGCCGAAGTCCGAAGCATCTGGTATTCCTTGTCCCCCAGAGTCTGGGAAGGCGCCACCACAATGCTGTCTCCCGTGTGCACGCCCACCGGATCGATATTCTCCATGTTGCAGACAGTGATCACATTGCCTGCCCCATCCCGCATAACCTCGTATTCGATCTCCTTCCATCCCGCGATGCAGCGCTCCACCAGCACCTGCCCCACCCGGGAAAGACGCAGGCCGTTGGCCAGAATCTCTTCTAACTCTTCCTTGTTATGGGCAATTCCCCCGCCGCTTCCGCCCAGGGTATAAGCGGGGCGCAGCACCACCGGGTATCCGATCTGATTGGAAAATGCGATGCCCTCAGGAAGGCTTTCCACCACCAGAGACGGTGCCACGGGCTCCCCGATCTTCTCCATGGCAGATTTAAATTCCAGACGGTCCTCCGCCTTTTTGATGGTCTCAGAAGTTGTACCGATCAGTCTTACGCCGGTCTTCTTAAAAAATCCCCGCTCCTCCAGTTCCATGGCAAGATTCAGGCCCGCCTGGCCTCCCAGAGTGGGAAGCACGCTGTCCGGCTGTTCCTTCAGAATCAGCTGCTCCACTACCTCTGCGGTCAGCGGTTCGATGTAGACCTGATCTGCAATATCCTTGTCTGTCATGATCGTCGCCGGATTGGAGTTCAGAAGCACTACTTCTACGCCTTCTTCTCTCAGGGAACGGCAGGCCTGGGTTCCCGCATAGTCAAACTCCGCCGCCTGTCCGATGACAATGGGGCCGGAACCGATGACCAGTACTTTTTGAATCTCCGGATTTCTAGGCATTGTTTTTCACCTCCATCATCTTGATAAACCGGTCAAACAGATATCCTGAGTCCTGGGGCCCGGGACATGCCTCCGGATGAAACTGCACCGTAAAGATATTTTTACCCACATAGGAGAGACCTTCGTTCGTCCCGTCATTGACATTCACAAAGGCGGGAACTGCCACATCCGGATTCAGGCTGTCTGTGTCCACCGCATAGCCGTGATTCTGGGAAGTGATGTACACCCGGCCGGTCTCCAGATCTTTGACCGGATGGTTGCCGCCCCGATGTCCGTATTTTAGCCGGTATGTGTCCGCGCCTGTGGCAAGGGCCATCAGCTGATGACCAAGACAGATGGCAAAGACAGGAAGATTTGTCTCATATAGTCTTCGGATTTCTTGGATGATTTTCCCGCAGGCCTTGGGATCCCCAGGTCCGTTGGAAAGCATGATGCCATCCGGATGAGAAGCCAGGATCTCCTCAGCGGAAGTAAAAGAAGGATAGACCATGACCTCACAGCCACGTTTGTGCAAAGAACGGGCAATGCCACGTTTGGCCCCCAGGTCCAGAAGGGCTACCTTAGGTCCATTGCCAGACAGAACATACGTTCCTTTGCAGGTAACTTTTGATACTTCGTCTCCTGTTGCGTATGCTTTGAGCTTTTTTAATACTGCTTCCGTCTGATAGTGCTCATCTGTCGTAATCATACCATTCATAGTGCCCGATTCTCTTAAAACCCGGGTCAGTGCACGGGTATCAATCCCGCAGATCCCCGGAATATCATACTCAGAAAGGAAGTTCTGGATCGTATCCTCCGACCGGAAGTTGCTGGGCATCCTGGACAATTCCCGGACGATCAGCCCGTCCACCCAGGGTCTTTCAGACTCCATATCCTCCCGACAGATCCCGTAATTTCCAATCATCGGATAAGTCATCGCCACCATCTGCCCGGAATAAGAAGGATCCGTCAGGACCTCCAGATAACCGGTCATGGACGTGTTAAATACCATCTCGCTGACCACTTCCCTGGCCGACCCGATACTCCTGCCGCAAAAAACATGCCCGTCTTCCAGAATAAGAAATGCTTTCATCCTCTCACCTTTTCCTTTCCTGTCTTCTGGCCCAAATGGTTTCTCTGTGATTCCATCTGCAACCTTCTTTGGCTGCCCTGCTGCGCACGGCTTAAAGATGCCCAAATTGCAGATATTATACACAAAAAGCAGGGGCTTGACAACCCCTGCCTTTTTATTCTGCCAAATTCCATAAAATTTAAATATCTTTCTGATCGGAGATTCCAATCCATCATCCGTCTAAATTTTACTATACCCGAATCCATTTACAATCGCATCAATTCTCTGACCGGTCTTGCACATCGGACAATCCTTCTCGTCAAAGGACGCATATCCGGTCATGTCATCCGCGTTGAAAATGCTGTTGACTTCCACACCATGAGCTTCCTTGACAAAACTGAATATGGAAGCGATTCCCTGCACCTTTCCTCCGTAGTATTCTACACTTCGGATTGCCTTCTCCAGCGTCACGCCGGTGGTGATGGATGTGGACAGAATCAGGATGTTCTTATTCTGAACCATGATCTTGGAATTATCCCGGAAGATCATCTGACCGTTGATATCCTGCTCCGGAGCCGTGATGTAGATGGTGTTGTGAGCATTGAGACACATAATCCCGCCTCTGGTCAGCTCCTGAGCCAGATACGCACCAATCACCTGGCAGCTGTTCAGACAGATAATGGTGTCCACCACCGTATTGTTCTCATATTTTCTTGCCAAAAGCTTTGCTGCTGCCTCTGCCTCATTCTGACGGGCCTGAAGTGTTGTCAGATCCACATAATAATTAATATGGGAGTGAGAGGTCACAAAATGCCCCGGAATGACCTTCAGTGCGACTCTGTTGTCCGCCTGCGAATGAATCTTGAAAATTCGTTTTTCCATACAAGGAATCCTCCTTTATCAGTTATTCAGAAGATCGCTGATTCCCACAGATCTTCTCTCCTGCTGTCTTTATAGATATTATACATAATACAGGCAAATTTAGCAAACTTTTTATGCAGATTTTCTAGGATAAATTCGCGTTTTTTTGCAATTTTATGTAAAATTCAACGCAGCAGGCCGCAAACCAGCACAAAATAATGGGGAAGCCTCCCTTCCTCCATCCATTCCAGCTCAATCCCCATCAGCCGGCTGATCGTCTGCCCCACATTGCCTCCCAGGGATTCGATGGAATAACGCATCTCTTCTGGAAAAGGACAGGGCTTTCCTTCCCTCCGGCTGCAGTCCTCCCCGCAGCGCATACAGCTTCCGGCCGACAGGCTGATGCTTCCCGGAATCTTTTGCTCACGAAGAAACAGTTCTTTGGAGAGTTCTTCTTTGACCTTCCACACCGATTTTCGAAAAATTTCCTGCTGTTCTTCTTTCGTGCATATTCTGCCCGCATATGCTTCATCAAACAAAATTTTGACCGCCGTCAGATCAAACACCTGATACTGCCTCCAGTAATCCACTACGTCAAAATCATAGGGCGGACAGGACCATTTCACATTGTAAGCGGAGCATTCTCTGCAGCACTTTAAAAACGTCTCCACATCCACATACTGGTCCAGATATTCCTCCACCGATACGCTGGCCTCAAAGCGTTCCGTCTTGTACATTCTTTCCCCTCCTTCTACACTTTCATTTTACTATACCGCTTCCTTCTCTGTCAAAACAGAATCTCCCGCTCCTTCTTATGCTTTGACTCCATAACTGTACTGTCCCATGACTAATCAGCGGCATGATTAGCCATGATGTAAACAGTAACCTGCTCTGTTCTCCATCCTTCAGCGTTCTGTCTGCATTCCATTCAGATCAATCTTCTTGCCTGAATTTCCATCAGACCGCGCTGCCGGCAGTCTTTGATGCCGCCGCATCGTCTCCCTTCTCTGTCCTGTTGATGAAAATTGATTCTTTGGATCTGCCTCAGATCGCATATTTAATTGTTAACTATTGTAAAAAACAAGTTGACAATCCATCTGTTTTTTGCTACCATGCAACTTGAAAACCAGCCAACCAATCACATGGAGTCTGATACAATTATGAAGAAAAAAATCACAACCAAAGAAATGACCCTCTGTGCCCTGTTCACTGTGCTGACCGCTGTGGGAGCCTTTCTCAAAGTTCCGATCCCGGTCGTCCCCTTTACCCTGCAGATTTTGTTTACCATGATGGCGGGACTTCTGCTGGGCGGACGCCTTGGAGCATGCAGCGTGGCCCTTTATGCGGTTCTTGGACTGATTGGGCTTCCCATCTTCGCGGAGGGCGGCGGTTTCTGGTATTTGTTAAAGCCCAGTTTTGGATATATTATCGGCTTTATCGCCGGAAGCTATGTGACAGGGCGAATGACGGAAGGCCTAAAGCAGTTTACTTTCGGGAAAGTTCTGATTGCCAACCTTACCGGACTTGCGGTTGTCTATGGAATGGGAATGGTATATTATTATCTCATCAGCAACTTTGTGATCGATACACCAATCGGACTCTGGCCGTTATTTCTCTATTGCTTTCTGCTGGTGGTTCCCGGGGATCTGTGCCTCTGCGTGCTGGCAGCGGGACTGGCAAAGCGGCTGAAACCGGTGGTTGCGAATCTGTAATGTTAGGCAGAAAATCCTTCCAGACACCTGGAAGGATGAGGATGGATGCGGAACACTAATAGGATAAAAATTATAAACTGGAGTTTATATTATGAGCATGGTAAAGGAATTAAAAAAGAAACTGCTGGACGGCGGACAGATTGACAAAGCCGAAGCACTTTTGTTGTCCCGGGAACCTCTTGAGGAACTGACAAAAGCGGCAGATGAGATTCGCAGGAAATTCTGCGGCAACGGATTTGATCTGTGTACGATCGTCAACGGAAAATGCGGAAGATGTTCCGAGGACTGTAAATATTGTGCTCAGAGCGCACATTATCACACAGCCTGTGAGGAGAGCTATCCGCTTCTGAATACGGAAATCTTACTGGAAGGTGCAAAGCGCAACGAAGCTCAGGGGGTACTTCGGTATTCCATCGTCACATCGGGAAGGGCTCTGTCCGACCGGGAAGTGGATCAGGTCTGCGAAAGTATCCGTGTCATCCGAAGAGAAACTTCGATCCAGGTCTGCGTGTCTTTCGGGCTTTTAAAAGAAGCACAGTTCCAAAAAATACGGGAAGCCGGAGCTTCCCGGGTACACTGCAATCTGGAATCCTCCGCCCGGTATTTTAAAAAGATCTGTACCACCCATACTTACGAGGAAAAGATCGAAACCTTAAAAGCCGCCCGACGGGCCGGACTCTCCATTTGTTCCGGAGGGATCCTTGGCCTGGGTGAAACCATGGAAGATCGGATTGACATGGTTTTGACAGCCCGGAGCCTGGGCGTCAAATCCGTCCCCATGAATCTTTTAAATCCGATCCCCGGCACCCCCTGCGAGCATCACACGCCCCTCTCCAATGAGGAAGCCTGCCGCTGCGCTGCCCTTTTCCGTTTTCTGATTCCGGATGCCTCCATCCGGCTGGCCGGAGGACGGGGGCAAGTCGGTGACAAGGGGGAAGCCTGTTTTCGAAGCGGAGCCAACGCCGCCATTTCCGGAGATATGCTGACCACTGCCGGCATCACCGTGGAAACCGACCGTAAGCTGATCAAAGATTTAGGATTTGAGGTGAGATTATACCATGGCTAAAGCACTGTTTCTCACAGGAACCGGAACAGATGTGGGAAAAACTTTTGTGACCGGACTGATTCTGAAAAAATTAAAAGACAGCGGAAAAAATGCTGCCTACTACAAGGCCGCCATGAGCGGCAACGAACGGCGTCCGGATAAAAGTCTGCTCCCCGCAGATGCCTGGCATGTCAAGACCGTCTCCGGTATCGGACAGCCTCTTTCCTCCATGTGTCCCTACGTCTATGAAACTGCCGTTTCCCCCCACCTGGCCTCCCGCCTGGAAGGAAATCCGGTACGGATGGATGTGGTCCGGGAAGGATTTGCGCAGGTTTGCGCCCGGTATGATTATGTAACTGTGGAAGGCAGCGGCGGCATTCTCTGCCCGATCTGTTTTGATGAGGCTGAGCTCTGGCTGGAGGATATCATTCAGACGCTGGATCTCTCCTGTCTGATCGTGGCGGATGCCGGTCTTGGCACCATCAACAGCGTCGTCTTGACCGCCGAGTATCTCAAAGCAAAAAAAATCCCGGTAAAAGGAATTCTGTTCAACCGGTTTCACCCAGGCAACGTGATGGAAGAAGACAACCTGCGTATGTGTGAACACCGAACCGGACTGAAAGTCCTGGCCTGCATCCAGGACGGCGATGCCGAACTTTCCATGGACGCAGATATGCTGGCATCCCTTTACGAGCCTGTCACTGTGCTCCATGATAACGGAGGTGCAAAATGATCTGGTATCCTTACCAACAAATGAAAACCATGAAAGATCCCTATCACATCACAGACGCAGAAGGAGTCTGGCTTTATACCAGGGAAAACCGGATGATTGATTCGGTCTCTTCCTGGTGGAGTGTGATCCACGGCTACAAACATCCGGTGCTGACAGAAGCCATCAAGTCCCAGGCCGACCGCTTTTCCCATGTCATGCTGGGAGGTCTGACTCACGAACCGGTGCAGCAGCTTTCCCAAAAGCTGGAAGACTGGCTTCCTGGCGATCTTGATTACTGCTTTTTCTCAGACTCCGGCAGTGTTGCAGTGGAGGTCGCCCTGAAAATGGCGCTTCAATATTATGTAAATCAAGGGCAGCTGCAGCGAACCAAAGTGTTGTCCCTGACCCACGCCTACCACGGGGACACCTTCAAAACCATGGAGGTGGGAGATGACGAAGACTACCATTTTATCCTGAAAGCCTATGGTCCCAACCCCAACGTGATCCACATCCCCACTGAAATTCCGGCGTTGGAAAAGGCATTTGAGCTCTGCCACGAAGAATTAAACTGTCTGATTGTGGAACCGCTTCTGCAGGGAGCCGGCGGTATGCGCATGTATGACCTTTCCTTTCTGCAAAGAGCACGAAAGCTGTGCGACCAGTACAAGGTCCTGCTGATCTTTGACGAAGTGGCTACCGGCTTCGGACGCACCGGCAACCGGTTCGCAGCAGATCTGGTGCTTCCGGACATTCTGGTTCTTGGAAAAGCCCTGACCGGCGGCTACATCGGCCACGCCGTCACCGTAGCAAACAAAAAAGTCTACGAAGGATTTTATGGGGAAGACTCGGACAAGGCACTGATGCACGGCCCCACTTTTATGGGCAATGCACTGGCCTGCAGCGTGGCGCTAAAGTCAATTGAACTGTTTGAACAGGAAGACTATCTGTCGAAAATCCGCCGGATTGAAGCCGTCACCCGAAGAGAAATGGATGGTTTTACAGACCCGCGGATCAAGGAAATCCGCATCATGGGCGGATGCATCTGCATCGAGGTTCTGGATCCGGCCATCCTTGCAGGCTATCAGCAGTTTGCCTGCAGGCGGGGCGTTTTCAGCCGCCCGTTCTTAAATTACCTGTACGCCATGGTTCCTTATGTGATCACAGAAGAAGAACTGATCCAGGTGCTCTCTGTGATGAAAGCCTGGTTTCGCAGATAAATTTCTCATCCAGAACACCAAGTCTATGGGGCTGTCCTGAAAACGTCATTCAGCGACAGCCCCATAAACAGGCATCTTTCTTTACTAAAAGCTAACCGGCAGCCGCGGGATTCCATCAATCCGCAGATACTGGCTCATACAGGCCGACGCGAACTCGTGATCCGCCATATGATCCAGACCGGACACCAGCACGCTTCCGATTACCCCGGCGCCCGCCACCCGGATGGGGAACCCGCCGCCTCTGGCCACATATTCCTGCTCATTCAGACCGCGGGACTGCAGCGTCTCCTGATTTTTCTTCAGAAGCATAAACAGCCGGAGGCTGCTCATCTCCATGGTTCGAACCGTGTTGTGTTTTCTTGTCATCCACTGTTCGTTGTTATAATTGGTTCCCTTAAATCCGTACTGAAACAGGGTATACCCATTGTTCAGCCGGATGCTGATCGCCACCGGCAGATGATTTCTTGCCGCCTCGGCCACCATCAGACTGCCCAGCTCCCAGGCATCTTCATTGGTAAAATGGGAAAATTGGAGGATCTCCTCCTGCATTGCCAGTATTCTGATCGATTCTTCCAACATCATACGCGAATTCCTCCTGCTGATTGATTTGTTCTAAGTATAACACTTTCCAGAGCAAAATACAAACCACTCCGCTGATTCGTCATAGGCCAATACCGTTATGGAGTCAAAACATATGCCCCATCGCCGCAGGCGATTTCCAATGGGCATATGCGGTTACGTTCACAGGGTACCTGCGAACCGTAACGACTTTATTTTACGATCTCTGTCAGGGCCTCTTTCAGTCCTTCCAGCGCTTCTTGGGCTGCTTCCAGACTTTTTTCCTTGACACCCATGTAAAACTTCACTTTGGGCTCAGTCCCGGAGGGTCTGACACAGCACCAGGCACCCTTTTCCAGTTCATAGTAGAGCACATTGGATCCGGGAAGTCCTGTGGACGTCACCTTGCCGGTAGCCAGCTCCAGACGGGTATCCGTTTCATAATCCCGAAGCGCGATCACCTCATATGCTCCGATCTTCTGAAGCGGATGACTCCTCATATCCGCCAGAATCTTCTGGATCCGCTCTGCACCGTCCACGCCTTTCATGGTGATGGACACCAGATCTTCCTTATAATATCCGTATTTTTCATAAATATGAAGCATCTGATCCCACAGAGTCAGTCCCTTTTCCTTATAATAGGCAGCCGCCTCGCAAAGAGCCATCACCGCCACCACCGCATCTTTATCCCTGGCATGGGTTCCCACCAGACATCCGTAACTTTCCTCATAGCCGAACAGATATTCATAGGATCCGGTCTGCTCAAAAAATTTGATCTGTTCGCCAATGTATTTAAAACCGGTCAGCACTTCGATCACCGTTACCCCATACTCTCTGGAAATCTCATCCGCCATATCGGAGGACACGATGGTCTTGACAAGCGCCCCGTTTTTCGGCAGTTTCCCAAGCTCCCGGCGCACGGATAACTCATACTCTGCGATCAGGAGTCCGGACATATTTCCGGTAAAGGGCATGTATTCCCCGGTCTTTGTATCTTTTGCATAAACTCCCAGCCTGTCTGCGTCCGGATCGGTTGCCAGCACCAGATCCGCCCCGGTCTCCTTGGCCAGCTTCAAAGCCAGCGTAAAGGCTTTGGGATCCTCCGGATTTGGATAGGACACGGTGGGGAAACTGCCGTCGGGCAGCTCCTGCTCCGGCACCACCTGCACCTGGGTAAAACCAAGCTCTGAGAGCACCCTTCGCACGGGAAGATTCCCTGTCCCGTGAAGAGGCGTATAGACGATCTTCAAGCGGTCCGCCATCCGCCGGATCGACTCCGGGCTTAAGACCAGCTTTTTCAGTTCTTCCATATAGCGGTCATCCATCTTTTCCCCAAGGACCTGAAAAAGTCCTTTTTCCTCCGCCTCTGCCCGTTCCATCATCCGGATGGAGGCAAAATCTGTCACAGCCTGGACTTCTGCGATGATCTCTTTGTCCTTGGGTGCCGTGATCTGGGCGCCGTCCTCCCAGTATACTTTATATCCATTGTACTCCGGCGGATTGTGGCTGGCGGTGATCACGATACCCGCAATACAGCGAAGCTCCCGAAGGGCGAAAGAAAGCTCCGGAGTCGGACGCAGCGTCTCAAAGCGATACGTCCGGATGCCGTTGGCATTCAGGCAGAGAGCCGCCTTCTCGGAAAATTCCACCGACTTGTTCCGGGAATCAAAGGCGATGGCCACGCCCCTTTCCTCCCCATTCTGCTTCTTGATATAGTTGGCTAGTCCCTGGGTAGCCTTCGTCACCGTATACACATTCATCCGGTTCGTTCCGGCTCCGATCACGCCCCGAAGCCCCCCTGTCCCGAAAGACAGATCCTTGTAAAACCGGTCTTCTATCTCTTTTTCGTCTCCGCCGATTTTTCGAAGCTCCGCCTTTGTCGCCTCGTCAAAAATCGGATCGGTGCACCACTGCTCGTATTTTTTATGATAGCTCATCTCTATTCCTTCCTTTCCGCCTTTCCTGCTGCAGCTTTTTTCCATTGTAGTATCTCCGGCACTCCTTGTCAATCTCTCTCACTCTGCTGTTTTTCTGTTCTATTAACAGCCGCTCATTGTTCTGCAATCAGCAATCACAGCAGACAGCAGAAAATTTTTTCCGGAGCAAAATCCTCCCGGAGCGTGTTTAAAAACTGCCTTCTGGCAAATGTGCCTCACAATTTGTGAGAGATTTGCCAAAAACTACTGATCCTTACCTCACATTTGTATCTTATTTTGGGGAAAAAGAAGCCCATTTGTCTCTTGACGAATGGGCAAAGCCGTTCTATATTAGTAGATATCGTTCTATTTCAGAAAAGCAGTTTCCGCCGACGCTGCGGAACAAAAGAGGAAAATGGAGGGATGAAAATGTCCAGAGAGTCGTACAAACTTGATATGTGCAATGGCCCGGTGCTTCCGAAGGTCATTGCTTTTAGTTTACCTTTAATGCTGTCCGGATGCCTGCAGCTTCTGTTCAATGCCGCGGATGTCATCGTGGTAGGACGCTTTGCGGGAAAGGAATCCCTGGCCGCCGTAGGCTCCACCTCTTCGTTGACCAACCTTCTGATCAATCTTTTTATCGGACTTTCCATCGGTACCAATGTGGTTGTGGGACATACGCTGGGAAGTGGTGACGAAAAAGGCACCCGCGACAACGTGCACACTGCCGTCTCCATCAGCATCCTGTCCGGACTGGCTCTGATTCTGATCGGCATCCTGTTTACAAGGCCTCTGCTGGTCCTGATGGGCGCACCGGACGATGTACTGGACAAAGCGGCTGTCTACTTAAAGATTATCTTTATCGGCATGCCCGCCACCATGGTCTACAACTTCGGAAGCGCCATCCTTCGCGCCACCGGAGATACCAAGCGGCCTCTGTACTTTCTGTCTGCAGCCGGGATCGTCAACGTAGTCTTAAACCTGTTCTTTGTCATCCATCTGCATATGGATGTGGCAGGAGTTGCACTGGCCACCATCCTTGCCCAGTGTATCAGCGCTGTTTTGATCCTTGCCTGTCTGTGCAGGACGGATGGCCCCTGTCATCTGGACATCCGAAAGCTTTATATCCATCCGGGCCGGCTGCGCCGGATGATGGCCATCGGACTGCCCGCCGGCATCCAGGGCTCCCTGTTCTCCTTTTCCAACGTGCTGATCCAGTCGTCCATCAATTCCTTCGGATCAGCCGTCATCGCAGGAAACAGCGCAGGAGCCAGCATCGAGCAGTTTGTCTACATATCCATGAATGCTGTGCACCAGGCTACGGTCAGCTTCACCAGTCAGAACAACGGAGCCGGGAAGCCGGAGCGGATCAACCAGATCCTTTTTTCCTGCCTGGGGCTGACGACGGTCATCGGCCTGATCATGGGAATCGGCGTCAATCTGTTTTCCATACCCCTTTTAACGATCTACTCCCCGGATCCTGCGGTCATCGCTGCAGGGCAGACGCGGCTTCTGTGGATCTCCCTGCCCTATTTTCTATGCGGCGTCATGGAAGTCGTCATGGGCATCATGCGGGGTCTTGGGTACGCAATCACTCCGATGGTCGTATCCTTATCCGGCGCCTGCCTCTTCCGGGTTCTGTGGCTCACTACCATTTTTGCCTGGTTTCCGACCCAACATATACTTCTGCTCTCTTATCCGGTCTCCTGGATCCTGACCACACTGATCCATCTTCTGACCTATCTGTATGCCCGCCGGCACCATCCCCTCTTTCGGCTGGCAAAAACCTCATAGTTCATGACAAGTAAAATACAGAATCTGACGGTCCGTGGAAAGCTGCTTAAGCAGCTCCATGGCCTGTCTCTGCCTTTTCGCATCCAGATTCACAAAAGGATCATCCATAATCACAGGCGGCATCTCCTCCTTGTACAGCGCATCCAGGACTGCAAGCCGTTCTCCGAACCGATACAGATCCTGCTGCCCGGTGCTCTGGGTATCCAGGCTGCGCAGCGCTCCCGCCCTCTGCACTTTCACCCGGAGGCTGACATCCAGAACCGGACGCAGCGCTTCTTCAGGTTCCAGAAGTCCAAGATAATGCTCCAGCCCTTTTTGCAGCTCTTCCAGATAACATACCGAAAACTGATCTCTCGCCTTTTGCAGATACTGCATCGTCAGTTCCAAAAGCCGGTGCCGGCGGACGCTGTCTGAAATCTCCTCCGACAAAGCTTCCTCCTGCTCCTGAAGCTCCGGCATCTGCTCCACCTGTTCCTGAAGCCCTTTGATCTGGTACTGAATTCTGCTCTGCTCTTTCTGAAGTCCCTCCAGTTCCAGACGCCCCTTTTCCAGACGTTCTCTTAAATCTGTCTGATTGCTGTTTACAAGCGCTCCCGGGGAATCGGACAAAAATTTTTTCTCTTCTTCCGAGATACTTTCCTGATAGGAAAACCAGCGTTCCCTGCTTTTGTGGGCCTCTTTTCTCCGATCCTCGTAAAGCTGTTTCAACTCCCGATATCTCTGGCTCTTCCTGCGTGCTTCCTGCCAGAGCCGTTCCAGCTCGTCAAAATCTGTATGCTTGGGAACTCCAAAAAAATCACATACTTTTTTCTCTGTCAGGTCCCGCTTTTTCTGCAGATCCCGAAGTGTGCTCTGGGCCTTTCGGACCTGCTCCTCACTTTCCTTTACACGGGCATTCAGATGTTCCTGATCCATACGGCACCTGCGGATTCTGAATACACTCCAAATCACCGCCCCCGCTCCAAGACAAAAAAGCATTCCTCCCGGAAGATACCAGCTGCAGACCAGGCAAAAACCGCCAAGCACCAGGGAAAGACCGGCCAAAATCCCGGGGAGCATTCCCGGAGACTGCAGATCATCCCTGGCATCCATCAGGCTGCCCAGTTGATTTCTGGCTTCATTTGCCTCATTCACCGCTTCCTTTTCCCGTTTCTTTAAACTGCGAAGCTCGTAGATCCGCTCCCGATAGCGGTCCAGCTTCTCCTCGCCGGGCGGCGTGTCGGTATATTCCCCCAGAGCGGCTGCCGCTTCTTTTAATTCCTCCTGCTTTTCCTCTGCCTGGCTTCTGAGCAGGTCATACTGTTCTTTTTTCGCTTCCAGGCGACGGAAATCCTGTACCCGGCGAAGCTCTTTTTCCACCTGCTTTACTCGGGCCGCCGCCTTTTTTACAGAGGCTCTTTGTTCCCCGAGCCTTGCATCACAGGCGTTCAGCACTGCTTCCTGTTCCCGGCAGATTCGAAGTTTTTCTCTTACTGCCTCTCTTGCTTCCTGCAGCTTCCCGATCTGTCCCCGGTTGCCGGTCTTCTGGTAATATTTCATCTGGTCTCCCAGGACAGACAGCGCATGCTCATAATTTTTCATATCCCCCGCATCCGCCTCCATCCGGCTTAGGCGGGCATTCAGACTGTCGCCTGCCGACACCAGAAGATCCTGCTGAAGAAAAAAGCTGCTCCGCTCATAGGCTTCCCGGTCCACGCCAAACAACTCTTCTCCCAGCCCCGCTGAATAATCCAGGCTTTCCAGTCCAGTGCGAAGGTCATACAGCACAAAGGTATCATCCCGATCCCTGGCTCCAAAGAAACGTTCTGCCCGATACTCCCTGCCTCCGGCCTGAAATTCCATGCTGCCCCCAAAGGTTCCGCCCTGCCATGGGAGATAATGTTTTCGGTCATTTTCTTTTAAGGAGCGCCTGGCGGTCCGGGGAAGACCGTAAAACATGGCCTTTATAAAAGCAGCCAGCGTGGATTTGCCCCATCCGTTTTCCCGGCAGAAAACCTGAAGTCCCTCCTGAAACTCCAGGTCCAAATCATGAAGCGTTCCAAAATTTTCGATATGTAGTCTCAATATGCGCATCTTCTCTTCTCCTGCCCCTTCTGCAGCCTCAGACTTCTGTAAGGGCATGGATGCCCAGCCGGAGGATTGCCTCTTTGTCCTCATCTGCCAGTTCCTCTGATCCGAGCACCAGCCGGATGAACTCTCCTTTCAGGGATACATCGTATTGATATTCTTCCGGATGGAGAGCCTCTGTGGTCTCGTCTTTTATCTTCAAAAGATAATACTCATCCTCCAGCCATTTCTGAATCCAGGCCGGATCCTTCTCCGCCTCCAGTTCCGTCTCCCCGGTCAGGCAGATCTTTACCAGATCTTTAGACGGGATCCCCTTCAGCTCACTTCGAATCCTTCGCTGGATCTCTTCCTGCGTTAAAAGGTCTGTAATGTCAACCGCCACTTCGTGGAGGCTTCTCTGCGCAAAGGGGACAAATCTTGGGCGGACAATTCCGCCTTGCACTTCCAGCTCCACATAACCTTTGGGACCGCATTCATCAAAGCCGCGTCCTTCCAGACAGCCGCAGTAGCACCACACCCCTCTGTCATCCAGCCGCTCAAGCCGGAAGCTGTGGATATGTCCAAGGGCCAGATAATCAATCTGCTTTCCTCTCCACTTCCGAAGAGAAAACGTCTCTGACTGATCTTTTGAGGCATACTCTGCCGCCATCCCATGGAACAAAACAAGGTTGGTCCGGTCTGCCCGAAGAGACAGCCGGTCTGCCATTGCATCCTTGTTCTCTTTGGACCACTCTGCACCGGTGATCACCACTTCTTTCTGTTCATAGGAAGTCCAGTCCTTCCCGAACGTCCGAAGATTGCCTGGCAGCGTGTCCATACTGCTCAGAAAACTGTTCTGGTCGTGATTCCCCTGAAGATAATAAAACATAATCCCCGGATGCTGCACAACCGCATCCAGCACGCTTTTCCTGGCACGCGCCGATATGGTCTTCGCGTCAAAAAGATCTCCGCAGATCAGAATTGCCTCCACATGGTCCGCCTCCGCCTGATCCACCATCCTGGTAAAAGTCCTGAGAAGCTCCAGACGGCGCTCCCCCGCCTTTTCTTTAGAAAGTCCCGTCTCCATCCTGGAATCCAGATGCAGATCCCCACAGTGTATCAGCTTCATACCAGATCATGCTCCATCATATACGCAAGAAGCGCCTCACAGCCCTCTTTCACATCTTCATAAGTCTCGTCAAAATTGCCGGTATACCAGGGATCCGCAATATCCCTCGGCTCTTTCCCAAAGTCTAAAAGCCGGTGAATCTTCTCTTCCGGATCCTGCCCGGCGATCCGCTTCATGTCGCGGATATTCCAGCTGTCCATACCAAGCAGATAATCGTACTGCCCATAATCTGCGCGCTTCATCTGTCTGGACCGATGATCCCCGCAGGGAATCCCTGCCTCATGCAACTTCCCTCTGGTCCCCCGGTGCACCCGGTTTCCGATCTCCTCTGTACTGGTGGCTGCCGAGTCGATGAAAAAGCAGTCGGACAAGCCGCGCTTCTCCACCAGGTCTTTCATTACGTATTCAGCCATGGGGCTGCGGCAGATGTTGCCGTGGCATATAAATAATATTTTTATCATGGTTTCCATATCTCCTTATATCTTGGTATATCTTGGTTTTTCCTTATGTTTTCAAGGTTTTTCCTCTGACCTCAAAAACTCTATACCTCGTATATCTTACCATACCCCGGTATATTTTGTCTCCCAAAAAGAGTAAAAAAGAAGTAAAATGACCTCTTTTTTACTCTTTCCAAAGGTAAATCCCTACACGCTTACACTTCCTTTCTAAGCCTTTCTTCCATTTCCCTTACTTCCTTTTCCACATCATCATATCCCAAATGGGTATACACATTTAAGGTCGTGGCAATGTCGGCATGACCCATAAGATATTGTAAAGTCTTTGCATTTACTCCTGACTTTGCCATGTTACTACAATAGGTATGTCTGCATACATGCGGCGTTATCTTTGGCAGTTCTTCCCTGTATGTCCTGTTATACTTCTTCAGAGCATACTCGAACCGCTTTTCCCAATGTAATGCAAGGTACGGCATACCATTCTGATCCAGAACCAGAAAGCCGCCCACACCATCCACCATTGACTCCACCTTTGTTTTCCTGCGTCTGGCTGTCAGCTTTTTAAAGCACTGGTAAACCTCTTCCGTCATTGGCAAATACCTTTCTCCATAGGTGGTTTTCGTATCCGCTATGATATAGTTACCTTCTCTTGTACGCTGTAACTGCTTATCTATATGTATCTTCCGTCCTTTCATATCCACGTCTGACAGCGTAAGGCCGCAAAATTCCGATATTCTCATGCCAGTTTTAAAAAGTATATACATTCCCTCATAGTACTGGCTGTAATGCTTATCATTTTTGATAAACTCCAAAAATAAGCTTTCCTGTTTTGGTGTAACAGCTTCCCTTCTCACGCTGTCATTGATTAACACTGTTGCAAGTTCCCAGTCAAAGGGATTCTTCTTTATTAAATCATCCTCAACCGCCATACGAAAGGCAGGACGCACAACGCCTCTGATACTATGGATACTGCTGTAACTTCTCTTATCCTCTGACTGCAACTTAATCAGCCAGAGTTTAGCGTCTGACGGTTTTACCAAATCAATCCTCCGGCTGCCAAACTCTTCTTTCTTCAATATGTTGACAACTGTTTTATATCCGGCAATGGTGTTATGTCTTACCCCTGTTTTAGTGGCAATATATCTTTCAACCAGTTCTAATACCGTGACATCTCCACCGTGGTATGCCAGTTCTTCATTGAGCGATTTTTCAATCTCTTTTTCCAGTTCCCTCAATGACCTGCATTCCCTTTTACCGGCCGGCAGTTTATCAGTCGGCTCCAGTTTCCAACTGTAAACATAGTGCATCTTATTGTCTCTGCCACGGTAGGCATACATAAACTTTCCATCCTGTCTTTGCTGTTCACCACTCCTTAATACACGGCCTTTGCTGTCTCTTCTCTTATTATCTTTGCCCATAAGCTGCCTCCATACTTTTAATTTTATATTCCTCTTTTTCAAGGATGTTTATGATACCGCTGATTCTCCAATCAGTTGTGAACTGGAAGTGAATTTTTACTAAAAATTTGAAATTACTAATGTATATCAGCGGTTAAATTTGATTGATATTGTAACTGTTCCTCATGCAACACAATTATTCCAACAAGTCCAATTTTTGCAGTTACTGAAATTTATCAGCTGCATCCGATCAGCACAAATCTTTGTATTTTTCATTTTCTTTTGAATTTATTATTGCTGCTATGTTGGCTCATTTTATAATCTTTGTATAATCTCCGGTCTTCTGTATTTCATAAGAAACACATATTTTAAAATGGAATGTCTACAATGTGATGTATTATCATTGTCATTCGGAACAACCCTTTTTTCTGTTCAGAAATTTGTACCAGATTTCCAAATCTACAATTTAATAAAATTTTATCAATGCACCCGTTTAAAGACATTCCATCCTTTTATTTTTCCCAAACTCTTTGAAATCTTTATAAAATCAACTCTTTTTAAAATATTTTCTTTTCCCAGACCTTATTGAAAACTTACAATTCAAGGAATATTAACCAGAATCAATATTCTACATTATAGAAGTTTCAATATTTTATATAATCAGAAAGACCAAACTTCAGAAATCCGGATTGTATGTTCTGTCTGTATCTGTAACCACTTTTCTGTTTTACTGTCTGCAAAGACTTTTAAACTTGTCTGTCAGAACTTTTCAATTTATCTTCCTGTCTTACTGCTCCTTAGTTGTATCAAAATAAATACACAAAAAAAGACAGCCACTTGATAAGCAGCTGTCCCTTTATCTTATATACTTTTGTTTAATCTTTTTCGATATGCAGTACATAACACATCCGCCAGTTCCACATTGTCCCCTAACTGACTATCGTTAGGACACTCAACCAGAGCAACCTGTCTGCTCTCACCAGTAGCAGGCACACACACATAGATTGCTATTAAATTGTTGCTTATCTTATGTACGATTCGGAAATTCTTTGCCATTCTACAGTACCCCCTTACTCCATACCACATTGCTCCGCTTGTATTTTCTTATATTCTGTATCTACTGCCTGCAGCAGTCTGTTTACCTGCTGTATATCAATTTCTTTTGTGACTACTGTTAACTGGTATACAAATGATTTCCCTTTTTCTCCAACCTCAAAACCAGTTTTAAAAGTATGCGTTTTCTTCATTTTTTTCCCTTTCTAATTTTTTTAACTACACCCCCTTATCCATCTAATGTACTTATACACGATTCAATGAGATTTTCTGTTGATGAAAAGTTATATATCAATCCCCCTTTCTCTCCAATAGCCTGTCTATAAATTCTCTTGCTCCCAGTACTGCGTTTTCCTCATAGAAATATGGAACACTTTCCAAAATGCCCTCGCCGTCCTTACTGAACACACAGAAGATATAACCCTTTTCAATGCTGCTCCAGTAAACCTTTATCTCATAACCTTTATACTGTTCAATCATTTCTCCATGTACCTCTCTGAAATCTCTCTGGATCCCTCTGGAACCTCCTGAAACCCTTTTAACCAACAGGGCGCCCACTGTTCCCAATGGACGCCCCTGAACCTTATTTCTTTTTCTCTACAGCACCTTTCTTTTCTGTAGGCTTTGTTTCCTCTGCTTTCTCATTTTCCAGAGAAGCCAGTTCAATCTTATCATCTGCCCCCAGCCTTGCACCGCCGGAAATGATTCCCAGTTTTATGTAGGCTTTCGCGTCCGATTGCTCAAAGCTTGCCTGCTCGAATTTTGTTGAAATGCAGTCGTAGTAAACAACTCCTTTTTCTTCGTGACTCCCAATCACAATATAGAACACATTCGACATAACATTTTCATTTTCAATCATGGGTGTATAATTCCCACAATATCTATGCTCCATGATATTCGTGGTGAAAAATCCCTCTGCATCCGGCACAAGTTCATTTTCCTTCAGTGCCAGACCACATACTTTCTGGCCGGACTTGATTAAACTTTTAATCTGGTTTCCAGTGTACTCCATGACCTCTTTACCATTCCAGAGACTCCAAGCCTGTTCCCTTGCCCCCAGCATTTCCCTTCTTACTGCCACTCTCATTTTACACATGTTGATTTCCTCCTTAATGTTTTAACATTTGTTTTCCTTAACTTCAAATACATTTTAACGCTGAAACATTTATGTGCATAGACGTGATAGTGCAAGGAAACAGGCTGCTTGAAAGCATTGATTTTTAGGGCATATGTAGAAGAATACTTGATATTTATTCTTCTTTCATCATTTGCATATCACAGTCAAGGCACGCAATATTCACATCTTTTGTTGCCCTTACAGAATTACCACATTTAGGACATATATATTTTCTTGTACTGCTTTTCTTTTTTGGTTTCTTTCCTTTTGTACCAGTTAAACCACCATTATCCCCGTCACTTCCATTTTCTCCGCCAGTCCAGTCATAAGCACCCATACGCACATATTCTATCTGGGAATCTAAATGATACTGTTTTATCGTTTCTATTAACTTTTCTGTAGGTTCGGTCACGCTCCAACCAATGCTCTCATGGTAGCTTATTTTTAAATCCCTTTTTTCAGCAATCTCCTTGAATTTTTTATTATGGTATCTATAATTGTTTGATGTATCTTTTATATTATTTTCCATTGCATACAGATGACAGCATTCATGTAGAAGAGTAGCTATAATATTTTCCACTGGTCTGTTGAGATATTCCGCAGATATATTTATCTCATGGTAAGAATCCCAACTGTCCTGCCAGACCTTGCCAACTGTAATATGACCATATGCACGTTGGGAAGATTGGATTGTAATGACTGCTTCTGGTAAACTATCCTCAAAGTAAACCCTATTTAAAACTAAATATGCCTGTTCTAAAAATTTATTATGTTCTGATAACATAAGCATGACCTCCGATCGCTTTTTATTTTCTATTGGAGGTCATGCCCTTTTTATGGTATTTTTAATATACACTTTTAAAAATTCTTTTAATGCTCCACATCATTTTTTCTGATGTCTGAATCAGCATTTTTATTACTATGAAATACTCATTACAAACAAACTCAATCAGATAATGCAGGAAAATAGCCACTGTATACTGACAAGCCAACAATTTCTATCAACTTGTTCAACTCATTTTTTCCATAATGCAATACTTGTTTTAATAGGTACATTGTTGCTGATATTTCTAAAGGGAGATTTTGACAGGTCTTTTAAACTCATTCATGGATAGTTATTTTTATATACTGTATTGATTTATGTATCACATATCCATTTTTAACAGGTCTGATTTACTTAAATCATTTGAGGCAAAGTAAGCGCCAAATATTCCTGCGGATTTTCTAATCTCATGAATTCCTCTATGATTGTAAATGGAAGATAGTTAGACTA
>ERZ808046.150-NODE-150-length-89169-cov-8.360638_pt1 | contig 89169 bp, 74 predicted proteins | sample MGYA00380196_ERZ808046 | MGnify/ENA primary metagenome ERZ808046 (study PRJEB31490, sample SAMN06133421) | mouse gut metagenome | isolation source: Z6_2 | host: mice | place: China: Chengdu | collected 2015-05 ... | reverse complement strand
GCCATACATACGCTTTATCCGGATGTGGACAGGACAAATGTGGGGATCGGAAGCACCATCTTTGCAGTGAAGCCGGGAGACGGCTCTGCCCGTGAACAGGCGGCATCCTGCCAGAAGGTATTAGGCGGATGGGCAAATATTGCAAACGGGTATGCAACCAAGCGTTACCGCTCCAATCTGATCAACTGGGGCATGCTGCCGTTTTTGATCGATGAAGGGAAACTGCCGTTTGCCAATGGAGATTTTCTGTTCATCCCGGATATTACAGAGGCAGTAAAAGCAGGCGCATCCGAGGTGAAAGCTTTTGCAGTAAAGGACGGGCTGAAAGAATTTACGCTGAAGCTGGGCGAGATGACCGCTGACGAGCGGGAGATCATATTGAAAGGCTGCCTGATCAATTATAACCGTGTATAGTTTTCAAATCATCCATGCAAAATGAAAAGATTCGTTTTGCGTACTGCATAAAGCCGCTTCTTTCGGACCGTGATTCGTAAGAAGCGGCTTTTGGTGCGAGAGCATTTTTATTCCGTGACATTTATACGGGCCTGTTATATCATATGTTTATCAGAGATGAGGGAGCAGTTAAGAGGGTTGCCTTTATGGCTGCCTATAAAAAACCGGACAGATGAGAGAGAAGGAGCAGGATGCCGTTGCCAAAATACTTTGAGATGCATAAACCGTTTCTGGAATATCTGGGAGATGGAAAAGAGCATAAGTTAAAGGAACTGAAAGTATATGTATGCCAACAGTTTGGTCTGACAGAAGAAGAACTGGCTGAGCTGCTTCCGAGCGGAAGACAGACCGTATTTATTAACCGCCAGAGGAAAAGTACAGAAGAAAATGAGGAGACACCGGATGATATTTTTGAGGATGCTTTTAAGAAAATTAACAGAGGTCTGCAGGATGAACTTCTGAATGAAGTTATGAAGCTGTCCCCGCAGGCATTTGAACAAATGGTGCTGGACCTCATGTCCAAAATGGGTTATGGAACTTTCGAAAATGCTGCAAGGACTACAAAACAGTCGAATGATGAAGGCATTGACGGGATCATTATGGAGGACAAGCTTGGATTTGACCGGATCTATATTCAGGCCAGGAAATGGAATGAAGAACATACGGTGGGCAGACTGGAAGTGCAGGCATTTGCAGGCGCGATTGCGGGCAGAGGCGGCAAGGGACTCTTTGTTACAACATCGAAGTTTTCGAAGCAGGCAGTAGGAAAAGTCTTCCCACTGCTTATTAGCTTGAACTAACTCGTATATCCATACATTTCTCAATTTTTCAGGCAATTTGAGCAATTGTATTTTGAATTTTGCTTACTGAATATTAGATAAAATTGGGCTGGGAAAATCACCGAACAAATAAGTTAGACTTTTTTTCATATTTTGGAGAACTGTATGGCTATCACTGAAAATTGTGATATTGGGCGTACAATATAAATTAACGCTTATAAGATATTCCGATGAAATACCGTAAAAATGCGCATCATCGCTAAACCACGCCTTTTGCAGTTGATATGGTTTTAACAGGGCTTCCATCAATTCCACTGGTTTTGTCCAGGAAAAATTTTGTATTGTCTTTTTGGCTAAAATGTCACGAAATCTCTCTGTAGAAGCTGCACAATGAATGTGGTATAAAAATAGTGTGTTTTTCGCTTTACGGAATGCCATTTGAAATAAATATTTTTCAAATGAGCCAGAAAATAATTCGTCATGACAATTGCTATAAACAGGAGGATTATCGCTTCCTGACAGTATCATTGATAATATAACATCTGTCCAGTGAAAAGAAAAAGGCAGGAAACCATCAGAAATTAAATCATCATAACCCACAATGTAATTTTCCAACAATGTATTACTGTTTACTTCCGAGTATCCGTCCCATTCCTGCTCTAACAATCCGTTGTCGTTCATTCCCATTGTTTGTAAAAACAAGAGGTATGCAAGTGGAATACTCCTGCCATGCTGTTTCAAAATTTCTCTTAAGGACTGAATTTGATTTTGTGATGCCGGCTCAATCTTTTTTGACCATTCTTTATCCATAGAGTTCATTGTTTTGCAAAGTCGGTCAATCATTGTATCTAAAGCGCCCTTTTCAAATGGTATATTTCTTAATGTCATGTCACTGTCCTCATACTGATTTGTCAATATAAATTTTAAACATATCATATTATATTTTAGTGCATACTTCAATGCATGAAAAATAGTCGGAATGTTTCCGACTGCTTTCCATTGTTTGGCTCTGCTGTTTAAAAGAATCCTTTTGTGTCTATTGGTAATAGTCTGTCCACCAAATCACAGATTGCCACAGATATCATATTTGCCCGCATATGGCATTCAACATGACCAGTCACGTTACGAAACAGTAAATCTGACATTGCATTTCTTTTCTGACGAAACAGTTATAGCTGTGGTGATCGTCTGTTACAAGAACTGCTTCTTTAAATATTCTTTTATGTAGCTTTATACATCAAAAAGGTATATTTACAGGCCCGTTTTTAGTGAGTATACAATTTTGAAAAGAGAGAAATAAAAAAGATTTCGGATAAATTTTCAGAAAACTATTGACAAAAGCATGGAAGTGTTGTAATATAAGTTCATCAACAAGGAAGTGATATATAAAATCTCTGAACGGAGGAAAGGTCCAATGGGAAGGTAACAGGATTTGAACACGAACAGCCTTAAAGGTGAGAAGGGTGGAAAACAGAACAGAGGCTCCGAATAATCTTGAAAGGAGATAATCAGGGTGAAACTTCAGATTGACTGGTAAAGAGCCATTCGATTCAGAAAAGATGATCGGATGGCTCTTTTACATTGATCCGTTTCCTCATGCAGTATCTGCTTTTTCGGATACTTTTTCAAGCGGTCTGCTCTTTCATCTGCTGATGCAGAGATAAGGTTCTTCCATATATATAATTTTTTGTTCTGTATCCGGTCGCCAGAGGGGATGCAGAAATTTTCCCGACAGCCCCGTTTTTGTTGTGTCTGTATTGCTTACTGTTTGCACAGGGATACGGTTAAGGTTCCCTGGTCTGCAGTTGCCTGGATCTGGATGGGCTCTGCAAAAGTGTTGGTGAAGCGAAGATCCAGCGTGTTGCCGGAGATTGTCGCATCCATTCCTTCCGGAATATAGGCCACTTTCAGAGAATGAGGATGCCGCTCAGTGGCAGGCAGTCCCGCGTTTAACATGGCTGCATACAAAGTAGAGGAAACCTGACAGATTCCGCCGCCGATTCCGGGGACGTATTTTTTGTTCACGATAGTAGGAGCCTCTACGTAACCGTTGGCTACAGTTCTGGGAAGGATCGTCTGACTGAAAGAGAAGCTCTCCCCGGGCTGGATCACAACACCATTGATCCTGGATACAGCCAGCGCAATATTGGAAGCGCGTGAAGTACCTGAACTGTAGGCTGTTGAATAACTGCCGATCTGTGTACTGACGGGTGCTGCTTCAACGGTGGTAAGCACAGTACCGTCTCCGGCTGCGCTTCGGCCTTCGGCTCTGCCATAAGTTTCATAATGAACACAATAGGCATGATAATTGTTCCCGAAAGATGCCTGCAGATCCGGATAATTGTTCCGGTATGCCATACAATTAAATTCTGCGCTGCCGGACCGGCCTTCCGCCATCCCGAAATCAACATAATGGCGGTATAGGCTGTTGTAATCATAACCAAAGGCTGCCTGCAGATCCGGATAGGTGTTGTAATAGTAGTCCACATCAAAGGTCAGGCTGGTCAGCGGTGTCTGAGCCGCCATGGCTGGTGCCACGCTTCCCCACAGCATGCAGAAGCATAAAATCATTGCTGTAAAAATGCTTGCTTTTTGTTTCATATCTCTTCTCCCCATAATTTAAAATTGAGATCCATATAAGTAGATGGTATCTCTTTGTAAATCAAATTATATCATAACGAAGTGGAAAACGGAAGTGGTTTTTCTGCTGTTATCAGGGCTGTTTGTCTTTGGAGAAGAGCCGCCCATACAAAGATCGGCAGGAGGATAAAAAGTGACGGCTGCCGTTCGAATGCGGATCCCGGGCTATTGTTCACAGGTACCCTGTGAACGTAACCGCATATGCCCATTGAAAATCGCCTGCGCGATGGGGCATATGCTTTGACTCCATAATGGTACTGCTCCATGACAAATCAGCAAAGTGATTCGCCATGGTGTGAACAGGAATAATCCCGGATCCGCTGTGTGGCTTTAAGAGAACATGATGATTGCAAATACAAAGGTTTTCTGTTATGTTTTATACTTAAGGAACCATGGTGTTCATCGTTTGCTCTCCTGATTTATGTTCCGGAGTCTGGCACGGGCGGATGGGAGTATGTTTGGGCAGGGCGATGATCAGAACGGATGGGGGAGTGGAGTAATATGGAAGATCATATCATCCTTACAGGCAAGAAAGTGATTCTCCGGGCGGCAGAGAGGCAGGACCAGGGGATGCTTCTGGGGCTGATTCGGGATCCCAGGATCGTGAAAGTGACAAAGGGTTATCAATACGCGGCGTCCGGCGTGTATCCGGCACATGGCCTTTGCTTCCTGCCGGTTCCGGCCGGCAGCTTTCGCCGGGTCATTGCAGACCGGGAAAAACCAGAGGCAGGTCTTGGGATGATACTGCTCTCGGACATAGATGAGAAAAGCAGGATGGCGCAGATTCATATCAAGCTTTTAAAATCGGCCCGGGGCAGCGGCCGCGGAAGAGATGCGGTGAACGTCCTGACCGCTTATGCTTTTCGGCAGCTTGGTCTGGATCGTATCTGCGCCAGCATTCTGGAGGACAACCTGCCATCCCGGAAACTGTTTGAAGCCTGCGGGTTTGAACAGGAGAGTACATATGAAAGCAGGGCTGATCAAGAGGGACACTGCCGGAGTGTGTGCTGTTATGTGCGAAGAAAGGAAGCATAAAAGGGGCAGGATATGAACATACAGGATAAACAAGAAAGGGGTGGGTGGTATTCCATGATAAAAATAAGAAACGAGGAAGAAAAAGATTACAGCATCGTAGAGGAGCTCACAAGAGAAGCATTTTATAATCAGTATGTGCCAGGATGTGTGGAGCATTATCTGGTGCATATAATGCGCCGGCATAAAGACTTTATACCGGAACTGGATTTTGTCCTGGAGCGGGACGGTCAGGTGATTGGAAATATTATGTATACAAAAGCCAGGCTGGTGGACGAAGCCGGCGCGGAAAAGGAAATCCTGACTTTCGGTCCGGTCTGCGTTGCGCCCAAGTATCAGAGAATGGGGTATGGTAAAAAACTGATGGAACATTCCTTTGCACAGGCCGTACAGCTGGGGTATGATGTGATCGTCATCTTCGGAAGCCCGGCCAATTATGTAGGATGCGGATTTCGAAGCTGCAGAAAATATCAGATCTGTGCAGAAAACGGACGTTATCCGGCGGCCATGATGGTAAAAGAACTTCGCCCTCATGCGCTGGACGGCAGGAAATGGGTTTATCATGAAAGCCCTGTGATGGCAGTCTCGGAAGAAGAGGCACAGCGGTATGATGATACGCTGCAGCCGATGAAAAAGGAACATCGCCCAAGTCAGGAAGAATTTTATATTATGAGCCATTCTTTTCTTGACTGAATTGGAAGGCGAAACAGGTTTTCGGATTATGCAGAAATGCGGCTGAGGAAAGGATTACTGCCATTATGAACACAAAACGGACAACTCCGGTCACTCTTATCGTGTCCTTCTCTATGGTTTTTACGATGGTATGCCTGTTTGGCACTTCTGCAGCGACGTCAAATGGCAGAGGTTTGAAAGAACAGCCTGCAGTTCGTGTGCTGCAGTCTGATAAGGAAGATCTGGATTTTCTTGACAGCAGTGCAAAACCTAGTTTTGAACATAGGGTAAGGTCAAAGGAACATATTTTATCCGGCCAGACGGAGAATTACCGCGGCGGCTGGTCCCTGTATGGCGGCGAACGAAAGGATCTTTCAGATGCTGGAGAGGTCGGAGCAGATCAGCCCTCATACACACTGTTTTGCTTGGAACAGGTTGTTTTTGATGATGGCACAGCCTGGGATAATCCAGATTACGGAGACTGGCTGAAAACATATGCAGGAAAAGAAATCAGCGTGGATGAATTAGAAAATTATTATCCACATGAGTACCAGTTAGAGGCAAAACTTGATTGTTTTCCATGGTGAAGATATTTTACAAGACAGAATCCATGAAATGAGGTAGAATCGTAAAATGCCGCCAGACGCGGACAAACGGCAGGCAGGAAATCAGAACAAACCGGGGATGGCCGCTTGCATCTGCCGGAACATATTTTTGAAAAAGGAAGGTATACCATATGGAAAATCATCGATCAGCCGGTCATCTGGCAGCACTTTTTACCGTCATTATCTGGGGGACGACGTTTATCTCCACCAAGGTTCTGCTGGCGGATTTTCAGCCGGCGGAGATTCTGTTCTTCCGCTTTGCGCTGGGATTTGCGGCGCTGCTTCTGGTTTGCCCAAGACGGCTTGAGCTGGAAGATCCAAGACAGGAGCTTCTGTTTGCGGCAGCAGGGCTTTGCGGAATCTGCCTGTATTATCTGCTGGAAAATATCGCGCTGACTTATACCATGGCGTCCAATGTGGGGGTTATCATATCCGTGGCGCCCTTTTTCACCGCTATCCTGTCCCATCTCTTCGGCCGGTCCGGGGAGAAGCTTCGGGCCGGCTTTTTCATCGGCTTCGGCGTGGCCATGGCCGGCGTAGTCCTGATCAGCTTCAACGGGTCCAGACTTCAGTTAAATCCCATGGGCGACCTGCTGGCGCTCCTGGCGGCATTTGTATGGGCCTGCTATTCCCTGCTGACAAGAAGGATCAGCAGTCTTGGCCAGCCGGTCATCCTCACCACCCGCAGGACCTTTTTCTATGGTATTATCTGCATGATCCCTGCGCTGCTTCGGTTCGATGTACGGCTGGGACTGGAACGGTTTGCACATCCGGTGAATCTGATGAATGTGCTTTACCTTGGGCTTGGCGCATCGGCGCTCTGCTTTGTGACCTGGAATGTGGCGGTAAAAGTGTTAGGAGCCGTCCGTACCAGCGTCTACATCTATATGGTCCCGGTGATCACGGTCATTACCTCCGTGCTGGTGCTGAAAGAACCGGTTACATGGACTTCGGCCGCCGGAACGGTGTTGGCGGTGGCAGGACTTTTTTTGTCGGAGTATGGCAGCAAGGACTGAGAAAATATGAAATATTTCTGTCTCTGTAAAAAATGGTAAACCAGTTGTTGATGGTTTGCAGCAGATACCGGTTATCGGGGTAAGGAAAGACGGTTTTTCTGAAAATTATGTAAACCGAAATATTTTTTGCGCGCTCACTGCAATCATGAGAGACACCGTTCCAGAAAACAAAACAATTGCATATTCATATCCTCGTCCCGCCTCGAACAGTACGCCGTACATTGCATTTCCAAGGGGCTGGGAGCACATGGAGACAGTCAGGATCAAAGAGATCACTTTTCCGGTAAGATGCGGCGGAGTTTCCGTCTGGATGAAGGTCATCATCTGCACCATGAAAATTGTGGAACACACCATAATAAAAAAGCAGCAGATGGTCAGTACCAGATAATTCAGGATTCCGGAATCTGATAAAAGGAGTGTGATCCCTATGGGAAAGATGCACAGGGCACAGGCAGCCAGAATGTGGGCCGAAGTCCGGACATGGAGCCGGTCTGCGAAGATGCCGGAAAGAATGCCGCCGGCAAGCCCCCCGGCCGCCAGTGCGCCCTGGGCAAAGCCGTACAGCCGGTTGGCAAAGGCCGCATCAAGGTCCAGAATTTCTGTGATGAGCCAGGGCATGGCCACAATGATCATGGCGGACAAAAACAGGTTGATTCCGCAGATCACAAACATTCCCCTTTGGATGACCGGCTTTTCTGCTCTCAGGAAACGGATGCTTTCCGAAAAATCATTTTTTACGGTGTGCAGGATTCCTCCATCCAGATTCTGTCTCTGAAACGGAATCCGGATAAAAAGTTCCATGACCGCAGACAGGAAGAAGCAGACCGTGCAGACCCAAAGCACGGGTTTTAATCCCCAGGCACTGTACAGCAGCCCGCCCAGTACAGGTCCGGTCAGCGATGAAAAAGAGCTGACGGTGTTGATGACGGAATTTGCCGCCATGGTCTGTTCCGGGCATACGAGAGCCGGGATGCTGGCCTGTACGGAAGGCTGATAGGTTCCGGCGATGCCGTATAAAAGCATCAGTGTAACCGTCAGGAGCGGAACAAGGCTTAAGGTTCCCATAAGCAGAGAAAAGGTCAGAATCAGGACAGCAGTCAGAAAATCCAGCACCACCATCACATTTCTCTTATTGACCCGGTCCGCGATCATGCCCCCTATGGGGGACAAGAGGATCGGAGGAAGGAACGCACAGGCGGTGACGGTTCCGTAGAGGGCGGAAGAGCCGGTGAGATTCAGCAGGTACAAAGGCAGGGCAAACCGGATGGCGGCATTGCCAAAAAGAGAGATGATCTGTCCCAGAACGACCAGAGTAAAATCTTTGGTAAACAGTTTTTGCTTCATTTTCTAACCTCCATATGTTTGAGTTGTGCAACTTTCCTGCCAGACTCTGGAATCTGGAAATCTTCCCGGGGTCTGGCAGGTCTGCTACTGTTTTTTTCATAAATCATTTGGTGCTGCCTGTTCTTTCATGAACCGGCAGGCCGGACAGGTAATTTCGACCATAAATTCCATGTTTTTTCATACCGAACGACGGTATGTATATGTTTGAAAGAAATCTGCCCCTGCTGCGGGGGCAAATATTTTATTCTGAAATACCGGATTTTTATTTGTTCTTCTGGTAGATATCTGTCAGCTCCTGCAGCCGGTCGAGCATCTCCTGGTCTAAGAGATCCAGCCCGAAACCTTGCAGCATCTGGTCAAATACCATGAATTTCCGGCAGGACTCTTCCACGGTGCTGTCGAAGATCATGGGGTTCAGCCAGACATTTGCCGCCAGAAGGATCAGTTCGCTTAATTGCTCTGGATAGTCGGTCTGTATGGATCCGTCGGCAATACCCTGACGGATAATGGGCAGAATATAATCCGGCGCTGTGTTTTGTATGGTGTCCTGCAGCAGGCTGAAAAGCAGCCTGGGGTTATTCCAAAAGCCTGGTGCAACTGTGAAGATGTCGTTTTGCACCGGCCGGCAGATGGATTCCTTGAAGATGGTCTTAAGCTTCTCTTTTCCACTTAAGTCCTTCCGGTCCCGGATCGCGGCGAGCATCTGATTGGAAGCGTCGGTCATCCGGTCTGTGACAGCGATCAGGATATCTTCTTTTGACTTGAAATGATGGTAGATCGCTCCTTTGCTGAGTCCGCCCAGCTGATTGATGATGTCCTGGATGGAGGTGTGCTCATAGCCTTTTTCCATAAACAGGCGAAAGGCCACATCCAGTATTAAGTTGACGGTCTCTTCCGGATGTTTGTTTCTCGCCATTGGGCCTTCTCCTCACTTACGTACTGATGGTATGTTTTGATGTTATCATACCAATGGTATGTTTGTCAAGGGCAAATCATATTAGGAATCAGGACAAACGCATGAATCAATAAATGGTAAACCATGTATCCCCTTGTTCACGGAGGGCAACATTTTTTGAGAAAACAATTATATCAAGAAAATAAAAGTTCTCAGAAACTATGCGGAACAAATGGTTCATTCATGCGTTTGTCGTGATACATGAATCTTTCGGCAGATGAGCTCTTTGTGTGCCGGACGTGAAAGACAGTTTCAAGTGCAGAGAAACGAGGCGATCCTCATAAAATTCCTTGCAGGGTGCAAAGGCGTACAGGTATAATAAAAAACGATGGTTTCTGTTTGTACATGACAGCATGTTCCATGAAAAGCTGTCCGGAAAAATAGAGGAGGCGTCCATGACCTTAACACAACTGCGATACTTGATGGCCATCGCAAGAACGAAATCTTTGAATCAGGCAGCAAAGCAGCTGTATGTATCCCAGCCGTCCCTGACCAGTGCCATGAAAGAGCTGGAAAAGGAGCTTGGGATCACGCTGTTTTACCGAAGCGGGAGAGGGGTTACCCTGACCGGAGACGGGACGGAATTTCTCCTGTATGCGAAGCAGCTTTACGGACAGTACGAAGAACTCCTAAAACGGTACGGAAAAGGCGGTTCCCGCCGGAAGAAATTCGGGGTATCCACGCAGCACTATTCCTTTGCAGTCAAGGCGTTTGTGGATATGGCAAAGCAGTTTGACATGTCCCGGTATGAATTTGCCATTCGGGAGACCAGGACCCCGGAAGTGATCAGCGACGTGAGTACGATGAAAAGTGAGATCGGGGTACTGTATTTATGCGATTTCAACCGGAAATTTATGGAAAAGCTTCTGAAATCTGCCGGGCTGGAATTCCATCCTCTGATCAACTGTCAGGCCTATGTGTATCTGTGGAAAGGACATCCGCTGGCCGGGGAAAGCTCCATCTGTTTTGAGCAGCTGAAAGATTATCCCTGTCTGGCCTTTGAGCAGGGGGACGACAGCGCTTTTTATCTGGCAGAAGAGATTTTGTCCACCAACGAGTATGCCCAGGTCATCCGGGCCAACGACCGGGCCACCATGCTGAACCTGATGGTAGGGCTGAACGGTTACACGCTCTGTTCGGGGATTATCTGCGAAGAGTTAAACGGAAGCGATTTTCTGGCTGTTCCCTTTGAGCCGGATGAACAAAACCAGAACAGCATCATGGAGATCGGGTATGTGGTGAGGAAACATTCCCTGTTAAGCCCGATTGGAGGGCTTTATGTGGAAGAACTGAAGCGGTGCCTTGGATTGTTATAAGGATCCGGATGACGGGAAAGGATCCGCTTCTTGTCTGTGGTGCAATGATGAACGGGAGATGTTCCGGAAGATTCCAGTTATAGTTTTAAGCTATAACTGGATATTTTTTATGTGTATTAGACAAAGAGAATCTGCCATGGTAGGATGGTTACAGAAATTTAAAAGAGAACCATCTGGAGGAAAGAAACATGGCAGACAGAGATATCAGAGATACCAAAAACTGGGCTTTTGAGACGAGACAGCTTCATATCGGGCAGGAACAGGCAGACCCGGCTACAGATGCAAGGGCGGTTCCGATCTATGCATCCACCTCTTATGTATTTCACGACGCTCAGCACGCGGCGGACCGTTTCAGTCTGAAGGACGCGGGAAATATTTACGGAAGACTGACCAATCCGACCCAGGAGGTCTTTGAACAGAGGATTGCGTCTCTGGAAGGCGGAGCGGCGGCGCTGGCTGTAGCTTCCGGGGCAGCCGCCATCGCTTATACGTTCCAGGCGCTGGCAAAATCCGGGGAACATATTGTGGCGTCGAAGACGATCTACGGAGGCACCTACAATCTGCTGGCGCACACGCTGCCCCAGACAAGCGGCATCACCGCCACCTTCGTGGATCCGGAAGAAGAAGGCTCTTTTGAGGCGGCCATCCGGGAAAATACAAAAGCGATTTTCGTGGAGACACTGGGAAATCCCAACTCCAATCTGGTGGATCTGGAGGCACTGGCGGAGGTTGCCCACAGACATCAGATCCCGCTGGTAGTGGATTCCACTTTTGCAACACCGTATTTGATTCGTCCGATCGAACACGGAGCGGACCTTGTGGTGCATTCGGCCACAAAGTTTATCGGCGGGCACGGGACGGCCATCGGCGGCGTGATCGTCGATGGCGGCAGTTTCGACTGGAAAGCGTCCGGGAACTATCCATGGATCGCAGAGCCCAATCCCAGCTATCACGGGGTATCTTTTGTGGAGGCTGCCGGCACTGCCGCTTTCGTCACCTACATTCGTGCGGTTCTTTTAAGGGATACCGGAGCGACCCTTTCCCCGTTCCATGCCTTTTTGTTCCTGCAGGGTCTGGAGACGTTGTCTCTCCGGGTGGAGCGCCATGTCAGCAATGCCCTGAAGATTGTGAAATATTTATCAGAACATCCGCAGGTGGAAGCGGTCCATCATCCGTCCCTGGCAAGTGAGCCAAGTCACGGGCTGTATCAAAAGTATCTGCCGGCCGGGGGCGGTTCCATCTTTACCTTTGAGATCAAAGGGGATGCAGAGACTGCCCAGACTTTTATCGACCATCTGGCGATTTTCTCCCTGCTGGCCAATGTGGCGGATGTGAAATCCCTGGTCATCCATCCGGCGACCACCACACACAGCCAGTGCACCGGTCAGGAGCTTGCGGAGCAGGGCATCCGGCCCAATACCATCCGGCTTTCCATTGGTATAGAGAAGGCGGAGGATCTGATTGCGGCGCTGGATGCGGCATTTGAAGCAGTACGGGAATGACCGGTTTTATGAATCGGCATCATTCAGAAGATGCAGAAGAAAACGGACCAGACGCTCGCTTCGGGGCAGAAAGATCCCGGCCACCGGCCCCACCAGAAAGGCACTGATGAGTGTTCCCACACCCACAGCACCGCCCATGAGAAAGCCTGTGGCCACAAAACAGATATCCACCAGGATGCGGACCGGTCCGAAGGGTTTTGAGAGCTTGTCGCTGATGGCGATGGCGACCAGATCATTCGGGCCGGTGCCGGCGTCGGATTTGATGACGATGGTCATGCCAAAGGCAAGGATCACGCAGCCCAGCGCGAGAATCATTAGACGCAGAACAAAAGGATTTCCCGGGTGGAGGAAAGGCTTAAGAAGGCGTGTAAACACATCGATAATCGGGCCGCCCGCAGCCATGCATACGAGGGTGCCGGCTTTCACATAGCTTTTGTCCACCACAAGGAGGAGCAGCATGATCAGGATGCTGACAGCGGCATGGGCAGAGCCGTGGGTCAGTATGGGGACAAAATGTCCCAGCGTCCGGAAGATTCCCTGGATAAAGACGTTGAACGGATCGGCGCCCAGATCGGTTAAAAGGAACAGGGTTACGCCCAGATGTGCGATCACGAGTCCGACGAACAATAGTATAAGCCGAAAGATATATTCTCTGATGCTTCTTTTCATTGGTGTGTTCCTCATTTCCATATTTTGTGTATCATAACATGAAAAGACGGTGGAAAACAACTTGGAATCTTTGATCCCGCCAGGCACAGACACAAAATCTTGCCATTTTTCAGCTGGAAAAGTATAATGGAGCCAGGAGATGGACAGGGAATGGACGGAAAAAATTGGGGCCGTGTCCCCGCAGCCATCGAGCAGAACGGTAAAGTCGCAAAGGTGCACGAGAGGAACTTTTATGCGTGCCTTTCCGAATAAAAGTTTCTTTCATTACCAGTGTGCCGAAGCGACTTTACCCTTTAGCGCTGTCGCGCAGCGACTTAAAATAGTCGCAAGAGAAATAAGTCGGATGCCGCGATGACAGGATCAAAGACAATGGATGCGGCATGCCGGAAAGGAGCATACATGACAGGACAGGTTCACAGTGGTACGAAAGAACAAAAGCCATCAAAGCGGGAGCTGGCTCACGGCGTATTTGCCAGACGGGCAGCGGCGGAGGGGATGGTCCTTTTAAAAAATGAGGGGCTGCTTCCGTTGGATTCATCGGTATCCATCGCATTATTCGGCGGAGGTGCCGTCCGTACGGTCAAGGGCGGGATTGGTTCCGGAGATGTCAATAACCGGGAGAATATTTCCATTTACCAAGGAATGAAAGAAGCCGCCGCGGTGATCACAAGCGAAGACTGGATCCAGGATTATGAAAAGCGTTATGAGGCGGCCAGAAAGGCCTGGAAAGAAAAGGTATTAGAAGCTGTAAAACATGTGGAAAATCCCTTTGATGCTTACGCGTCGAATCCTTTTTCTCTGCCGGAGGGGCGCAGGCTTCAGGAAGAGGATCTAAAAGACGCGTGTGCAGCGGTCTACGTGATCAGCCGGATTGCAGGGGAGGGCAGAGACCGCCGAAAAGAAGAGGGAGATTATGAGCTGAGCAAAAAAGAGCGGGAGGATATCTGCTGGCTGGACCAGTCCGGTCTTCCCATCGTTCTGATTTTAAATGTGGGTGCTCCGGTGGAACTGAGTGGCCTGCTGGAAAATGCCAAACATATCCAGGCTGTTTTACATATCGCGCTTCCCGGACAGGAAGGCGGCCGCGCGGTCTGTGACGTTCTGTTCGGTCATGCAGTGCCAGGCGGCAGACTGACGGCTACCTGGGCGAGACGCTATGAAGATTATCCTTCTGCAGACAGTTTTGGTTATCTGAATGACCATCTGGAAACGGAGGAGTACCAGGAGGGCATCTTTGTAGGATACCGCCATTTTGATCACGAAGGCCTTCGTCCGTTGTTTCCTTTTGGATATGGACTTTCTTATACGGAATTTTCTGCAAAACCGGAAAATTTCCAGAGGACAGAGGCTGGAATAGAGCTTACAGTATCTGTAAAAAATACAGGTGATAAATGGCCCGGCCGGGAAGTGGTGCAGGTGTATGTGACGCTGCCTCAGACCGGGCTTAAGAAAGAGGCAAAGCGTCTGGTTGGTTTTGCGAAGACAGGCGTATTAAGGCCCGGGGAAGTGCAGAACGTGACGATTTTTGCGGAGGCCAAAGATCTGGCCAGCTTTTCGGAAGCTCTGCATGCATGGGTTTTGGAAGCCGGGGACTACGGGGTGTGGATCGGAGCCCATGCGGCTTCTCTGCAGCCGGCGGCACAGTTTACGCTTCAGGAGCAGGTGATTTTGGAGCAAACAGAGCTGATCGGATCTGAGTCGTCAGAGGCAGCGGATGCGGCCGGACCAGCCAAGAGAGATTTGGAAAAATGGATGAAGCAGACAGAAGGAATGTCCGCAGAGGAGCTGATCTGTCTTCTGTATGGAAATATTACCGTAGAAACCTGTACGCTTGGCTCAGCCGGGACACGGGTGCCAGGGTCGGCAGGAGAGACTACAGAGGCATTGGAGCAGACACGGGGGATCCGTTCACTGATCATGGCAGACGGACCGGCGGGCCTGCGTCTGCGCCAAAGCTATGAGGTAGATCAAAAGACGGATGCGGTCTATGGTTCTGGCATTCTGGGTTCTTTGGAAAACGGGTATCTGGAGCAGGCAGAGCATCATGACCATACGGATACCTACTATCAGTTCTGCACGGCATTTCCGGTGGGGACAGCGCTGGCTCAGTCCTGGGACGAAGAGCTGATGCGGCAGTTTGGAGAAGCGGTGGCAGCGGAAATGGAAGAATTTCATGTGGACCTTTGGCTGGCACCGGGACTGAATATCCACAGGAATCCTTTATGCGGGCGTAACTTTGAGTATTTTTCAGAGGATCCCTTGCTGTCCGGGCGGATGGCGGCGGCCGTGACGGCCGGGGTGCAGAGCCGGGGAACCTGCGGCGTGACCATCAAGCATTTTGCCTGCAATAATCAGGAGGATAACCGTATGGGCGTGGATGCCCGTGTCTCGGAACGGACGCTTCGGGAAGTTTATCTGCGGGGGTTTGAGATTGCGGTGAAGAAGAGCAGCCCCATGGCCATGATGACTTCCTATAACCTGGTCAACGGAGTCCATGCGGCCAACAGCCGGGATCTGTGTACCGTCATTGCCCGGGAGGAGTGGGGCTTTGAAGGGGTGATCATGACTGACTGGGGTACAACAGGACCTGAGGACGGCAGTATCCCGTGGAAATGTGTGGCGGCCGGAAATGACATTATGATGCCGGGAAGTCCCAAAGACGCTGCAGACCTTCGGAGGGCATATGCGCAGGGAGAACTTTCGGAAGAGACGATCCGGTGCTGTGCCGGGCGGGTGCTTTGGATGATCCAAAAGTTAAGCGAGCCGGCCGGGGGCTGAAGGACATGGATTAAGACCCGGGGCAGGCAAAAAAGAGCAGGCTGAAAAAAGGCCTGGCCGCCTGACGCATGCAGAGCCTTTTTTGGGTCCTGCCTGCGCCGGGTAAAAACGCGTGGCGGTGCAGGTGCTGAGGTGTCTGAAAAACATGCCTTGGCGCCGCATGCCGCAAAATAACAGTTAAAGAAAAAGAAATAAATAATTTTTCAGAAAATAGTTGACAAACGGAATAAAATATTGTAATATATAACCATCAACAAGAAAGAGACACACAAAAGTCTCTGGAATGGAGGAAAGGTCCAATGGGAAGGTAATATGAATCACGAATTGGATAACAGCAGAAGGTCTGAGAGCATCTGACGAGAAAGGATGATCCAGCACCCGAAAATAATCGTGAAAGGGGATAAGCAAGGTGAAACTTCAGATTCACAGGTAAAGAGCCATTCGATTGACAGAAAAATCGGATGGCTCTTTTTTTGATTAATTTTTTCTTTCTTAGTGCATCGAATATTCGCTTGGGATGATCTAATAGATGTAGACAGAAAACAAAAACCCCCGGCCGGGTTTCCGAAGTGGAGGAAAAAATGGAATGAACAGATTGGTGAAAAAAGCGCAGAAGGGAGATGCGGATGCCTTTATCGAATTGATGGAGCAGAATCGAATGATGCTTCAGCGGGTAGCCTATGGCTATTTTCAAGGAGAAGAGGATGTGGCGGATGTGATACAGGACACAATTCTGGATGCTTTTGAACACATTCAGAAGCTGAAAAAGCCGGAATACTTCCGAACCTGGCTGGTGCGGATCCTGATGAACAACTGCAACCGGCTGTATAATCAAAATAAAAAATACACCAATATTTCCCAGATGAGAGGAGATTCGGTCGCCTCCTGCGGGACGGGGAATGTGGAGTTTCGTGAGATGCTGAAATCGCTGCCTGAGGACAGCAGACTGATCTTTCAGCTTTATTATGGAGAACAGTTTACGACAAAAGAGATTGGACAGATGCTGAAAATGAAAGAATCTACAGTCAAGAGCAGGCTGCACCGGGGAAAAGAGAAACTTCGTGTAGAGATGCAGGTGGTATAAGGAGGAATCGATGATGAGACAGGAGTATACAGCAGAAAAGTATCGGGAAATTCTGGGAAGAGATCTGGAACAATCCGATCTGATGGAAGAGCGGATACAAGGAGCTTATGATATCATCCGCGTGAAGAAAAAGATCAAAAAGGGGGCGGGACGAAGACAGAACGTAAAGGGCCTGATCATGGGTGTATCGGCGGTGGCAGCAGCATTTGCCTTAAGCGTCACGGCCTTTGTGGCCAATCCGGCCCTGGCCGCAAAGTTTTCTTTTATTGACAAGATCTTCGGCATTGTGGAAACAGAAGTCGGTTATCCCGGCGATTACAGTAAGGATGCAGTGCAGCTTGTCAGCCAGGCGGATGTGGGGGAGGACGGTACGGTGGACAGCCCTTATGTGCAGACCGACGGGGACATCACTTTTACAATCTCTGAGTGTAATTATGAAAGTATGGCCATGTATCTGGCAGTCAGTGTGAAATCCGAAAATGGATTTTCGGAGGAGTTTCGCAATTATGCCCGTACGGGTACCTACGAGGAAGTAAAAGAAGAAGAGCTGGCGTCCAGTCACAGTACTTTGTATATGACAAGCACCTCCAGAGCCGATTTTTCCAGTGCAGGGTACGGAGTTTATGAAGGCGATCCTGAGCATGGAACCAGTTCGCCCTATTATATCAATGGGAAATTTGTGGATGACTATACGTTTGCAGGTATCATCCGGGTGGATCTGATGTCTATGTCGATGGCCCGGGAAAACGATCCGATTCCGGATGAATTTCCATATCATCTCTGTGTGACGGATCTGTTTGCTGATTTTGAAGGGGAGCATTTGACCGGAAAATGGGAATTTGACCTGGATGTGAAGCTGAATCATGCAAATACGATAACCAAAGAGATCCAGAAGACCAACGAGGAAGGCATTGGCATCGGAAAAGTGATCCGGACTTCCTACGAACTGAATGCAGAGCTTCTGCTCCCGGATGGAAAGAGCAGGGCGGATTATATAGTGGCTGTCTGCGATGCAGAAGGAAAACTGCTGGAAAGTCAGGGGGAAAATACGGAGATCTGTTCGGTGTACGGACGGGATGTGAGCAAAGTGTTTGTCTATGTGGTGGATTATATGACCTACATGGATGAGTGCAAAGGAAACAATGCACATCGGCTTCCGGAAAAAGCGGTCTTTCAAACGGAGGTCGTGTTTGAGTAGTGCAGGTGTTTCAAAGTATCTTTTATGCGGACAAATCCCTTCTTGCCAGACGGCAAGGAGGGATTTTTTCGCGGTATTACGGATTGTGCGGGGAGACCGGGCCGAGGGCTGCATACCCGCCCCATGCAAACAGGGCATTTTGTGTTTCATCGGCATATACATTCGTGACTTCGCACAGATAAAGATTGTGATCGCCGACGGCATGGTATTCTTTCAGTCTGCAGACGATGGCAAGTCTTGTGTGAACCGGTATCTGGATATCGGTTCCGCCGACGGGCATCAGATCAATACCAAACTGTGCTGCCTTGTCTGTGGTGCTTCCGGAGACGCCGCCGCACTGCATGGCTTTTTGTGCCAGAGCTTCTCCCGGCACAGTAAGGACAACGCTTTTGGACGCCTGGACGCATTGGCCGCTGTAGGATTTCTGTGACATGGCAAAGCCGATCATGCCAGGTTTGTAACTTAGATAAGTCCACCAGGAGACGGGGGCAAGGTTGGTTCCGCCGTCTGTCCGCCTGGTGCAGACAAGGGAGATCGGATTGGGTGAGGTGATCTTTGCGGCCTGGGCCAGATGGATTTCATTCATGAGGTTTCCTTTCTTTTGGTGTTTTATGGATGGATTCGATGGTTATCAGGGTCATAGAAGATTCGCTCGGTCAGTACGGCGGAGGTATTTCCGACCGTTATGGTATCCCCCACGTTTACTTTTGTGGTGTCCACCAGGGCGAAGCCGATATTTTTTTCCACGGTGTATCCATAAGTATACATGGTTACGGTTCCCACCGGTGATCCGCCGGCGGTGACAGCAGCGCCTACCGGAATTTCCGCTGACCGGTCTTCCGGTATAAAGCCCAGCAAAGAGCGTCTGACACCCTTTGCCCGCGCCCGCTCCAGAGCCGCTTTTCCGACAAAGTCTTTGTTCCAGTCCACGGACCAGCCAAAGCCGGCCTCCAAAGGATTGCATCCTTCCAGGTCACTCATGAGGACAAAGCCTTTTTCCCGGGGCAGGCTGGTGACAATTACGTCCGTATCAATTTTGCGGATTCCATATTCCCGGCCGCAGGATTCCAGTGTTTCTTCGATCAGAGCGGCATTGGCGGGGGCGCAGTAAATCTCATAGCCCAGCTCGCCGGTATACCCGCTTCTTGCAATCCATACCGGAATCTGGCGCACATGATTTTGTGCAATGGTAAAATACTTCTGGTCTGTGATATCTGTTCCGAGTATCCGGTTTAACACTTTCAGAGAATGGGGTCCTTGTACTGCGTACATGGTGGTGGTTTTGGTGATGTCTTTGTAGACGACGCTTTCGTTTTCCCTGTGCACATCAAACCAGGAGATCAGTTCATGGATATAGAGAGTGGATACCCAGTATCGGTCTTCTTCAAGCCGAAATACGATCACGTCGTCGATAATCTGACCGCATTCATTCAGCATGGTGGTGTATTTGGCCTGTCCGATCTCAGCTCCGGCGATGGAAGCCACAAATATTTTGTCCAGAAAATCTCCGGCATCTGCACCGGTGACTTCCAGTAGTTTATGGGTAAAATCATAATAGCCGACGGTGTTTCGAACTGTTTCGTGATCCAGCCGACGGTCAGAAGCAGTTTTCTGACTGGCTGTCTGTTTTTTCGGAGCCGGATTCACAGATGCGAACCCGGTCTCGCCTTGGACTCGTTTGCTGCCGGGATCATAGAACGTTCGCTCTGTCAGACACGCAGGGATTGATCTGCCGTTGCTTTTGATGAAAACCTGGTCGCCGATTCTGGCCTGTCCGGTTTCAACGATTGCAAAACCGATGGATTTTTTCACGGTGTATCCGTAAGTAAATACCGTGACTTTACCGGCTTTTCTGCCGTTTGCCAGCACTTCGGCGCCAGGCTCGATCGCTGCGGTGCTGTCCTCTGTCGTAAAACCGACCAGTGCTTTTTGAATTCCGCGGGCTTTTGCTTTTTCAAGCGCGTCTTTTCCGACGAATTCTTTGTTCCAGTCGATACTCCGGCCGAGTCCGCATTCCAGCGGATTCAGGCCGCCGATGTCGCTCATGAGAACATACCCTTTTTCACGCGGCAGACTGGTGGTGATGACGTCAGTGGTAATCTTTCGAAGCCCATGGGCCGCACCGGCCTGTTCCAGAGCCGTCTCGATCAGATCCCGGTCTTTGGGATGGAAATAAAGTTCGTATCCCAGCTCTCCGGTGTACCCGCTTCGTGCAACTTTGACCGAAGCGGTTTTGACGGCGTTGTCGCGGATCTGGAAAAATCCCAGGCTTTTGATGTCTTCTTTCAAAAGCTGATTGAGTATTGTCAGGGAGGCCGGCCCCTGCACCGCATACATGACGGTTGTCTGGGTGATTTCCCGGAACTGAACTTCTTCACAGGTTTGGTGTGCCTCGAACCAGGCAGTCAGTTCCCTGATGTAAAGGGTGGAAACCCAATAGGTATCCTCTTTTATGCGAAATACAATCACATCATCGATGATCTGGCCGTTTCCGTTTAGCATTGTGGTATACTTTGCCTGTCCGGTTCTCATCTTCGAGATGGGAGCCACAAACATTTTGTTCAGAAAGTTTCGCGCGTCCATGCCGGAAACTTCCAGAAGCTTGTGGGTAAAATCGTAATAGCCAGCTGTATTGCGTACTGCCTCATGATCCAGCTTTGCGTGGATGTTGTCTTTTGAAGATACCACCTCCCGGGCCGTCGCCTCATAGACAATGTCTTCGGGATCCGGAACATCAGCGGACTTAGCAGCTGCCAGGTGTGTCCCCATTCTGACCGCATCCATCAAAAGATCCAGAAGCTTTCTGCTGAATCGTTCCAGTTCCTGGGTGGTGTATTTACTTAATTCCTCTGCCATCTATGTTTCCTCCTATTATAAGTCGCTGCGCGACAGCACGAAAGTGTAAAGTCGCTTCGACGCACTGGTAATGAGAGAAATTTTTATTCGGAAAGGCACGCATAAAAGTTCCTCTCGTGCGTCTTTTTAAAATCGGTGCTGCAGTCCCAGTTCTTCGGCGATGTGTCTTAGGTTTCTGGCGGTATTGGACAGCATCAGCTCTGGGTCAAAGTACATTTCTGAATAAAGCTCGGTGGTTACATATCCTTCATAGCCCCGTTTGTGGATCACGTTGATTACATCTGCGACCGGCAGAACGCCGGTGTCCAGCCGAAGGTGCGCGTCGGTCGTGCCGTCGTTATTGCAAAGATGGATGTAGTTCAGCCGGTCGCCCAGCATCTCAAAATATTTTGAGATGGGCTCTTTGACAATCGTGGGGGGCACGATATCCATCATGGCATACAGGCAGGGGCTGTCCACCTCATTTAACAGACGGACACAGTGGTCGACCGTGGATACGACAGGACTTTCCACCGGGGTCAGCGGTTCGATGGTGACCTGCACATTTTTGTCTTCGGCATACGTACAGATCTGCGAGATGCTTTTTACCAGCCAGGACCAGACCTTTTCACTGTCTGTAAAATACCCCGGATGATCGGCCACCACCAGAAGACGGGGAGCGCCGATCTCGGATGCGATCTGCACGGCTTTCTGGTAATAGGCGATGCCGTATTCCCGCTCTTTTTCGTTGGGAGAGCAGATACAAAGGGGCAGATTCAGCGCCAGAGGCGTATACATCGGGACTTCAAGTTCGTATTGCTTTTGCAGTGTCCGGATTTGTCTGGAGATCTCCTGGGAATAGTCGTCCGGATAGAGATGACATCTGGATCCAAAGATCTCCACACCGTCGAAACCGTAAAGTTTGGCCAGCCGGAACGTCTCTTCCAGCGTAAGCCGTTTAAAATCTAATGACATCATACCAAATTTCATGTGTTACTCTCCTTGTGTGCGTCCGGGTGCCCGGGAGCGCTTTCGCAGGGGCAGGAAATCCGATTCGCCGGCGAACCGTTTGAGATTCGGGATGGCGATGGGGACAATCAGCAGCGTGCCGATGATGATCATGATGATTTCTGAAGAGACATTGATCAGTCCTAACCCATAGCGCAGAAGGCCGATGACGAAGACGGAAAATGCAACGCCGGTCACACTGCCCACACCGCCGCTTACGCTGACGCCGCCGAGGATCACCATAGCGATCACATCCATCTCATAATTCATCGCCATATTGGCTCGGGAGCTTCCCAGCTTTGAGCAAAGAAACACACTGGCCAGAGCAGAAAAAATTCCGGTCAGCATATAGACAAGCCGTTTGATTCTCCCGGTACGAAGCCCGGAATACAGGCTGGCCTTTTCGTTTCGCCCCATGGCATACAGAGACCGGCCGAATTTCGTAAAATGAATCACATAAGCAAATACAAGAATTTCGGCAAAAAAGACAAAGAGAATAACCGGAATCCCGCCCACGCTGCCCCAGCTGAACTGATGCATCGCTTCCGGCCAGTTGGTGTATGCGTTATTCTCCAGGATCATCCATGCCAGGCCCCGATAGAGGATCTCAGTGGCCAGAGTGATGATCGTTGATGACAATTCAGTAAATTTTGTGATTAAAAATCCGTTGAACCAGCCAAGCAGTGCGCCCAGGGCAAGCCCCGCAAGCAAAACCACAGACAGATTTGCCCCTCTGGAGGCACACCATCCCATAACCGTCCCCGTCAGTGCGATCTGAGAGGCCACCGAGATATCAATTTCGCCCAGCAGCAGAACCATCATCATGGGGAATGCGACAATTCCTTTATCCAGAAACATCTTCAGCGTGTTGGATAAATTCATCATATTGAGATAGTTTTCTGACATCATGGCGTTCATGATATTGATGAAAACAAACAGAAAGATAATCGTAAATTCCCAGCGAAACAAAAGCTTTCGAAGAGAACGTTCCTGATGGACTGTGATTACCCGGGGACCTGTCTGACGGTCTGTGCGGTCGTGTTTTATCATGTTACAGTTCCCTCCTTCTTAGTTCCTGTTTTTTTACTCTTTTCTGCATGGCGGCATTGATGACAATGGAGATCAGGATGATAAACCCTTTGATGGCCTGCTGCCAGTAGGTGGAGACCCGGATCAGCGGCAGGATATTGTTTAAAGTGCCCATTAAAAGCGCGCCCAGAAGGACACCTGCTACAGTTCCTTCGCCTCCGGCGATGCTGCAGCCCCCGGCCACGACCGATGCGATGACGCTGATCTCATAGCCGTCGCAGGATTCACTCTGGGCGTTGCCGTATTTGCAGACCCAGAGCAGGCCTGCAAGTCCGGCGATGATGCCGCACAGGACAAACGAGCGGATCTGAGTCAGCCGGATCCGGATGCCGGTCACTTCCGCTGCACTCTGACTGTTGCCGACAGCGAACAGATGTCTTCCGGAACTTGTATAGTTCAGATAGACAAAAGAAAGGATGGTTATCCCGGCGGCAAACCAGATCAGGGAATTAATACCCAGAAAACGGACGGTCGTGATGGCAATAAATTCCGGTGTCATCTCGGCCTGTGCTACCCAGGCTCCGCCGGAGAACAGGTAGATCACGCCTCTGAATATATATTTGGTCGCCAGCGTTGCGATCAGTGCGTAGACATGGAGTTTTGCGACAATAAATCCATTTAAAAAGCCGCAGAAGGCACCGATGAATACAGCCAGCAAAAATAAAAAGAACAAAGGGATATCCTGATGGTTTTTCAGTGTCAGCGCACAGAGCATGCCGCTGAGTCCCATGATGGAGCCGATGGACAGATCGATGTTTCCGGTCAGAATTACCATCATCAGCCCCATGGATACCATAATCAAAATGGATGCCTCTCTGAGCAGATCAAAGAGATTGGATCCGGTAAAAAATAAACCACCGGTTCGGAACTGGACGGCAAAAGCGATCAGGACAATCATAAAGGCCAGCACAATTTCCCTGATATTTCTGGAAAAAATATTCCGTTTATCGTTCATGAAATCACCCGGTTATCCTTTCTGTCTGTTTAAATTCAAAGCAATTTCCAAGATCTGTTCCTGTGTCGTACGTTTCGCATCGACGATTTCGGGCAGCCGTCCGTTGGCCATCACGGCGATGCGGTCTGACATGGACACCACTTCCGGCATTTCGGAAGATATCAAAATGATGGCGTACCCTTTTTCGGCCAGATCCATGATGATCTCGTAGATCTGTGCTTTTGCACCCACATCTACCCCCTTGGTTGGCTCGTCCAGAATCAGCACCTTCAGGTCCGCATCCAGAAGTTTGGATACCACGACTTTTTGCTGATTGCCGCCGGATAAGGATTCTGCAGTGTCATAGACGCTTTGAATTTTCGTGGAAAGCTCTTCACTGCTTTTTCTTGCCGCTTCCTTTTCTTTTTTCGTATCAATTCCTCTAAGGGAGGTATATTTACTCAAAGTAGAAAGGGTTACGTTTTTAAAGATCTCCCAGCTTAAGACCAGTCCGTGCCGCTGGCGGTCTTCCGGCAGATATCCGACTCCTGCGCGGATGGCTTCCTCCGGATGGTGAAAAAGGACTTCTTTTTGGTCCAGACGGATCGTGCCGCTGTCAAAAGGTGCGATGCCGTAAATGGATTCAAAAAGTTCGGTTCGTCCGGCACCCACAAGACCTGCAAAGCCCAGCACTTCTCCCTGGTGTACTTCAATGGATATGTCTTTGAAGACTCCCTGCCGGCTTAAGTGTTCCACCTGCAGCACAGGAGCACCTTTTTTGATCTCGCGCTTTGGATACAGGTCTGAGATCTTCCGGCCGACCATGGCGGAGATCAGCTGGTCTTTTTCCAGGCCTTCCACTTCATAGGTGGCAATATACCTGGAATCACGGAACACGGTTACACGGGATGCCAGGCGGTACATATCTTCGATCCGGTGAGAGATAAAGATGATGGAAGTTCCGTTTTCCTTCAGCTGACCGGTGATGCGGTACAACTGTTCGCACTCCCGTTCTGACAAAGCAGCCGTGGGTTCGTCCATGATCAGGATTTTTGCATTGGCGGAAATGGCTTTTGCAATCTCAACTACCTGCTGTTCTGCCACAGTCAGACTGCCGATTTCTTCTCTGGGATCTATGTCGGATCCCAGATCTCTCAGAAGTTTTTCTGCTTTTTTGTACATGGCCGGCCAGTTCAGCAGCCGTTTCCGCTTTTCGTAATGGCTGATAAAGATATTCTCCGCCACCGTCAGATGCGGATATGCGGTGGAGTGCTGATAAATCGCAGCAATACTCTTTGCGGAGGCATCCAGCGGATTGCAAAAGAAGACTTCTTCTCCGTTTAGAAAGATCTGTCCTTCCTCCGGAATGTGAACGCCGGTGATGATTTTGATAAAGGTTGATTTCCCTGCGCCGTTTTCACCCATCAGTGCGTGGATTTCCCCTTTTTTCAGTTGAAACTGCACATGATCCAGCGCAGTGACGCCGGGAAATCTTTTTACAATGTCTTTTAATTCTAACAGGTACTCTGCCATGTTGCCCTTCGTCTCCTCCTTTTGTTTCAGCTGTCCTTTTGATCCATCTGGAAGATTGGCTCCACCGCATGGAAAAGTGCCATATATTTTTCGTACTGCCTTCCATACAATTCCTGATTCTTTTCATCTGGTTCATAGACTCTTTTGACCTGAACCATGGATTCGCAGGCGGAGGCGATGCTTTTAAAGACTCCGGTGGCTGTGCCCGCCAGAATCGCTGCGCCCAGACAGGCGGCGTCCTGTGCAGACTGGGTTGTATAGAAGGGCTTCCCGGTGATATCAGATTTGATCTGATTCCAGATCTCTGATTTGGAACCGCCGCCCATGGTCCGGATCTGGTTGATCTGGATGCCCATGTCATGGATGGCTTCCAGATTTCGCCGGATGATATATCCCAGACTTTCCATGATACTGCGGGCAAAATGGGCCTTCTGATGCAGCAGAGTTGCGCCGTAAAAGACACCTTTTGCGTTTAAGTTCACATCTGGTGCCATAGAGCCCTGCAGATGGGGAAGGGCGATCAGCCCCTCGCAGCCCGGGGGGATCTGTTCAACCGCCGCATTGAGCAGGTCATAGGCGTCGATGCCGGTTGTCTTCTGGACAGACAGTTCTTCCTGGCAAAAGCCGTCACGGAACCAGCGCAGGCACATGCCGCCGGTGGTGAAGGTGTGCATCATGTAGGTGTCCGGTACCGCAAAATAGTGGACCGGCATCAGCCGGTTCGGATCGTAGGTCAGCTGATCGGTCACCGCACAGATTGCCAGGGCCGCACCGATATTTTCCGAGAGAAGGCCAGGGCGGATATTGCCCACGCCGATGGCGCCGGCCACCTGATCCAGGCAGCCGGTGGCGATCCGGGCCTCCGAAGAGATGCCCAGAGCCTGTGCCATCTCCGGAAGGATTTTTCCGACGATCTCACCGGACTCCCGGATGTCCGGAAGCCATTCTCTTTGGATGCCCAGGAAGGAAAGCATGTCGTTCCAGTAATCTTTCGTCCGGATATCCCAGTACTCGGTGGAGCAAAGAAGAGAACCTTCGGAGACAAACTTTCCGGTCAGAAGATAGATGATATAATCTTCCAGAAGCAGGATGTGCCGGATGTTTTGGTATACTTCCGGTTCGTTTTCTCTGACCCACAGCACCTTGGCCGCCGGCCAGCAGGCCTCGAAGCTTACCTGTCCGGTGACCTGATAGCAGAGTTCATCTCCAAAGTGATTCCGGAGTTTTTCTGCCTGGCTGCCGGCCCGGTTGTCCATCCATACGATGGCATTGCGAAGAGGGCTGCCTTCTTTGTCGAGAAAGCAGAGGGTTTCTCCCTGCACAGAAAATCCAACCGTTGTAATGCGGCTGGTGTCCACCCTGCCGGAGGCAGAGAGGACTTTCATGCATTTTTGGATGGATTCCATATAAATCCGGCAGGGAGCTTCCACAATATTGGTATCCGGTGTCAGCAGTGTATATTCTACAACCGCAGACGCCAGATTTTTGCCCTGACTGTTGAAGACGGCCGCCTTTAAGGATGTGGTTCCTATATCAATTCCAAGGATTAACTCTGTCATCTGTTGTTTTTCCTTTACTGATGGGGTGCACATGACCAGGTTACGATGGCTTTTGTCTCTCCGATATTGAAAAGCTTATGCCCCTTGCCGGGAGGGATCAGCATGGCGTCGCCCTCTTTCAGACGGTAATACGTGTCGTCTTCCGGAACATAGCAGAGGACTTCCCCCTGCACGCAGTAGAAGATTTCATCCGCTTCGGAATGTCCGGGATCCAAGTCTCCTACGGCGCCTGGCAGCAGCTCAGACATGCCAAAGGTGATCTTGTCGGTTTTGTAATACTCTCTGCAGGTCTCCTGGCCTTCCACCCATATTCTGGTCTGGTTTTTACTGGTTACAAGTATCTGTTCTGGTCTCATGACTTTCTCCTCTCATCTGGTTTACATAAGAGAAGGATCCAGCAGTTCATCCATGGTGATCGGCACCGGACCGCCAATCAGATGGGTAAAGATGGCCACCTGTGCTGCATGCTCTAAGAACTTGGAACGGGCGAAGGCCTCGCTGATGCTGCTGGCCAGGACAACGGCACCGTGATTGGCCAGAAGGGCTGCGTTGCGGTCTTTGCCGAGTGCTTTTACAATGTTGGTTCCCACTGCCAGAGCACCTGCGGGCGCATATTCTGCACAGAGGGTTTCGCCCCCTAAGAACAGTCCCTGTTCTGCCAGAAGGAAGGGGATGTCTTTTCTTGCAGATGCGAACATGGAGCTCCAGATATGATGGCTGTGAAGGATGACCTTCGTCTCGGGGCGTGCCTTGTAGATTTCCAGGTGCATGGGCATCTCAATGGTAGGCTCATAATCTCCGTCCACGATATTGCCGTCGATATCGACCACTGCGATATTCTCCGGCTTTAATTCTGCCCAGGTATATACATGAAATCCGGGCTTCATATTTGGGTAAGCATAGATGTAGCCGGTGTCCAGATCGCGGATGGACATATCGCCGGAGTCAAATGCCGGGGAGCACTGGTCTGCATAAAATTCCTTTGCGGAGTTGGCCATTAATTCTTTGTATTCAAATTTGATTCTGCTTTTCATTCTTTTCTCCTGTCTTTTGGTCGATGCTTCTGATAGAATAAATACTGCTTATTTGATCTCATTCATGTAGGCGATAACTTCCTGCAGGTTTTCCCGGAAACCGTCACCAGGGGCAAAGTTCTCGGTAAACAGAGCAGACCCCATGGTAAAAGCCCAGGGATTGATCTCGTTGATGAAGGAAATTCTTGCCTCGCTGTTGATACTGCCGGCAATGACCACCGGTTTGTTCACACGGGCACAGTATTCCCGGGCCAGTGCTCCGCCCTGTTCGTGACGGAAAGCCAGAAGATCAATGCCGTCAACCCCCTGGTCCAGCATGTGGCTGGCATCTTCTATGATATCATCAAAAGAGCCTTCCAGTACGCTGGGACTGCCGGATACGTTTCCGCAGAAAGGCAGATATTTGATTTCGTGTTCTTTCAGGTAAGCATAGACGCTGTCATAGAACAGAGTGCCCATCAGATAATCAAAGCCCAGCTCCACAGCCAGCTTGGCGCCGTTCATGCAAGCCTCTTCTGTGTAAGTGACCACTTCCAGGAAGGTCGTCTTGCCAGCTTCTTTCATATGCTGAATCAGTTCCACCATCTTCGCTTTTTCCAGCCCCACATCTTTAAAGCCCCAGTAATCAACGGGTAAGTCTTTGCAGGTATCAAACACTTCTATTGCATTTTTGACTGTCTGATCGTTGTGAGTAAGCATAATAATAATTTTTGAATTCACTTTTTGCCTTTTGCCATCCTTTCTACTTTTTTGTGATAATATTTGCTCAGTTTGTTCCAAAATCCGCAAGATTTCTTCCATATTTTCTTCAGTATAGGGGCGAATTTGCGCATTGTCAATACTTTTTTGATATGTATTTGCCATAAAATGGGAGGAAAGAGAGGGAAATCTGCACAAAAAATATAAAATCAAGTTTGATATTGACAGCACTATGACAGATATGGTATATTTTGAGCAGATACTGTGGTATCTGAAACCAATAATCCGCATATATTCCATATTTACGCAAAAATGGTATAATATTTTCAAAAAAATGATCAATATTGATCAAAACAAAAAATATAGGAGGATATTGGTTCATGAAAAGAAGAATGTTGGCAATGTTACTGACTGGCGCCATGTGCGCGTCTATGCTGGCTGGCTGTGGTTCTTCCAAGACGCAGGATGCTTCTTCCGGGAACGGGACAGACGCACCGGCAGCGGAAGAGGAAGCACCGGCTTTGGAATCCGACACGGCATCCGATGACAGCCAGGAGGCTGCCGGTGGACTGACTTATGGATTTGTCTCTAAGACTACGGCGGATCCCATGTTTGTGGGAACTTACGAGGGCTTTGAAGAGGGCTGCAAGGAGCTTGGCATTGAATGTGTCTATCGGGGAACGGACGATGCTTCCGCCGAAAAAGAGATCGAGATTATCAATCAGTTTATCTCCCAGGGAGTGGACGGCATTGCGGTGATTGCAGCCGATGAAGACGCGCTTCAGCCGGTGCTGCAGCAGGCGATGAATGCCGGCATCCATGTTGTGACCGTTGACTCGGCAGCCAATGCAGACAGCCGGGAGCTCCATGTGGATTTTGCAGATCCGGTTGAGATGGGAAGAGGAATGCTCCGCTCCGCATCCAAGGCCTGCGGCGGTGAGGGCCAGATTACCATCTTAAACGGGGATCCCAGGGTATCGCTCTTTGCGGACTTTGAAGACGGTATTTTTGCAGAGTATGAGGAGAATCCGGATCTGTATGAAAACATAGAACTTGTAAAAGAAGTGGCTTATGGTTATGATCTGCCGGATCAGTCTACCACCGAAGCACAGGCGCTGATCAAAAACTATCCGGATACGGATGTCATTATCTGTCCGACGACCGTGGCGATTCTGGCAGCGGCGAAGATCATACAGGATAATAATCTGGACATCAAGGTGACCGGAATTGGTCTTCCCTCGGAGATGGTGACTTACTACGAGAATGGGATCTGCGAAGAGATGTGGCTGTGGGATATCTATGAGTACGGTTATCTGACGGCATATGCACTGACGGCTCTGGCAAATGACGAAATCACCGGAGCAGCAGGGGAGAAGATCACCGCAGGGAAACTGGGAGATTATACGATTGAGACACGTGATGTGGATGGCGGCACCATGATTATGATGGGAGACGGACTAATCTTTGACAGCAGCAATATCACGGAGTGGTCAGAAAAACTGTAATTAGAGTCAGACAACTTGCGGTTTTATAATTTGATGAAATCTAAAACAAGAGTTTCCGGAAAAAGGGGACTCTTGTTTTGTATGGAAAGAAGCCCGTAAAATTATATTTTTTTGCATAAATCCGTTAAATATGATACCCTACATGTATCATGTATTTAGGAACTTTTACGGGAAAGCGGGTGATTTATTTGAAAGTCTGACAGACAGAAAAGAAAGAGATATTTTTTATCAACAAAGATTACTGGAGTAAAATTATGCAAAAAAGAAAACGCATGCAGATTATCCGTGAGGAATTGGATAAAAACGGGATTATATCCATTGATGATCTGGCAAAACAGCTGGAAATCTCCGCCTCCACCATCCGCCGGGACATTGCGGAGCTGGAGGAGAACCATGTGGTGCGCCGGATCCGGGGCGGGGCGATTCCTGTTGCAAATAAAACGTCTCATGAACTGCCCTTTTCCACCCGCACTGATATTTTTAAAGAAGAAAAAGCCCGCATTGCAGAGGCTGCAAAGCAATTCGTTCATGAAAATGATACATTGATTCTGGGAGCCGGGACGACAACACTGGCTTTTGCAAAAACCCTGTCGGATCTCAAGCCCCTTTATGTGGCGACTTCGGATCTGATGAGCGCGCTGGAATTATCCACCTTTTCCAATATAGAACTGACGGTGCTGGGCGGTGCACTGCGGCACTATCATCACAGCATCACGGGATACTTTGCAGAACAGATGCTGAGCCAGATTCATGCGGATACTGCATTTATGGGGGTGGACGCGATTGATTTTAATCTGGGGCTGATGAACTTTTCCACGGAAGATGTGGCGGTCAACAAGCTGATCATCAAGGCGGCCACACAGACGGTAATCCTCTGCGATCATTCCAAATTTGATTCCATTGCCTTTGCCAATATCTGCGGGCTTGAGAGGATTGACGTTTTGATCACCGGCCGGGAAGCGAATCCTGTGTATCTTGACAGGCTGCAGGAGCTGGGGGTAAAAACGCTTGTGGTGTAGCTTTTGTCAGGAGAGCGTTTTGCCAAGCAGCACATATGCAAATTCATAATCGACAAGCTCCCGGAAATAATCTTTGTTGATATTTCCCTGACGGATCAGTGCGCCGACAGAAGGGGAGCCTGTTTTTTTGAGTTCTTCCTTGATTGCTTCTGCCAGAGCCTTGCCAAGGCCTCTGTGTACAGGGTTTACGCCCATATAGAGCATGACATAGGATCTGGGGCGGATGCGGGTCAACAGGATCTTCAGGTAATCCCGGATGGTAAGGTTTCCATAGACCTGGTGTCCATAGTCCGGGATGCTGATGAAAAAGCCCACAGGCTGTTCCTGATAATAAGCCATTTTAATCATCGGATAGTGAACCAGCCACTTCAGATAACCATAGAGGGAAGTAAATTCCTCCTTTGTGATGGGCCGGTAGGCGGGAAACTCTTTGTAAAGTTCAATCAGAAGCCCGTAGACTTCATGGAGGGTGCGGGTAAAGTCGGCCCGGGAGGGGCTTTTGATCACATAACCTTCTGCCCGTTTTTGGGCAAGCCTTTCAGAGAAATGCGTGTTTTCATGGGAACACGGCACGGGAGTATAGTGATTGGAACTATAGCGTTCGAGAACCTCATAACCGGCGGACATCCAGAGACGGGGATAATATTCTTTGTTGTAAGGCTCCCCGGTATAGGAACAGTCAAAGTGGTTGATTTTAAAACGGTAGCGGATCCAGAAGGAGGCGTCAATGGGTCCCAGGATCCGGCTGCAGTGAAAGTCTCCGGCAAGCTGTTCGGCTTTTTCCAGAAGCAGACGGACAGCTTCTTCGTCGTCTTCACTTTCGAAAAATCCAAGGCAGGCGTCAGGGTCCTTGGGATAGATCGTAAGGGCAGCGCGGCTGATGGCAGTTCCCTGCTCGCCAAGCACCAGCAGGGGGATAAAGGTAAAAGAGGGACTCAGGATGTGCGTCCCTGTCAGAAGCTGCCGTTCTTCTTCCGGCTGCTGTACAGAATCTTGGCGGGAGTAAAGGCGGCCGGGCAGTGCGAGAAATTCCCGGATATATGGTTCTTCCCGGGAAAAAGCGACAACGATGCGGCTCATTTGATTCGTCCTCCTAAAGTATCCGGTTTTACATAGAGTTTGCGGATCTGTTTAAAAGCGGGGAGCTTTTGGTTGATCTGCTCCACCAGTTTTTGAACTTCGTTTTCTGGCAAGTCGGTGACTACGGAGGCAGCCGGATGATGGGCTTCTTCGAAGACTTTCGCGGTTCGGATTCGGGGCTCCAAAAGCAGCAACGCCTCAATCTCTTCCACATAGATATTTTTACCATTGGCTGTGAGGATCATGCGCTTTTTTCTACCTTTCAGGTACAGATGACGGCGGTCATCTATCCATCCCAGATCGCCCGTGTGATAGGCACCCTCCGCGTCAAAATCGGAATAGTGGTCATTGCGGTGCAGATAACCTTTGGAGACGCTTTTTCCTTTTACGATGATCTCGCCGACGCCGTCCGCATCCGGCTGATCAATCCACACGTCCAGATTTTCGAAGATCACACCGTTTGATAAAAGATCCGGATCTTCGGGTATTGCAAGCGCGATGACAGAGGACGTCTCTGTGGTTCCGTAGGCTTCCAGCAAAGGAACGCCTTCCTGAATAAAATATGCTTTGATTTTCGGATCTGTAAAGCTGCCGCCGCAGTAGAGAAAGCGCATTGTCCGAAGCACATCCAAGAGTTCTTCTGTCCGGACTTCGTACAGCCGGTATAAAAGGAGCGGGACCATACAGACCACCGTGGGCCGCACTTCTAAGAGTTCCTGGACCATGCGGGTCAGATCCGGGCAGAGGTAGAGCTGCATACCGGAGATGACTGTGTAAAGCACATTGGCCACGCAGGTGTAAACGTGATGAAGGGGCAGAAAGACGCAGGAGCGGTCCGTCTCCATCATGGGGGTGCGCCGGTATAAAGTCTTCCAGTTGGCAAAGAGATTTTCCTGGGTCAGAGGAATGGCTTTGGGAAGGTTTGTGGTGCCGGAGGTGAACAGCGTCAGGACGGTTTTTCGCGGATCACGCGTTCCGGTCAGCTCTGCCTGGACTTGGCTGCCTTCCTGGATCAGTCCGGCGAAGGCATCTTCGATGCAGAACCAGGCAGTGTCCGGATATGGTTCTTTCAGAGAAGAGACCCGGTCTGCCCGGGAGCGGGAGTAAAAGACGGCAGCAGCCGGAAGGACGCAGAAGGTGTTCTTCAGGTCATAGGAAGTCCACTCTTTGTCCACCGGCACACAGACCCCCACATAGGCCATGACGGCAAAGGAAAGGACAATCCACTCGTAAGAGTTTTCGGCGAAAATTATCAGATTTTTTCCCTGAAAACCCCGTGCAAGAAGGGCCTTTGCCATATTTTGAATGTCATCTGTCACTTCCAGGAAGGTGCGGGGACGGTAAATCCCGTTTTCCTTAATATGAATATAGGGGTGGTCGGGCCATTTCAGACGGTCTTCTTCCAGATATTCACAGATCGTTTTCATAGGGTACTCCTTTCTTCCAGAAGGGTGATGGTTCCTGTGTCTGCGTCCAGCCGCACCAGGTCACCTTCCTTCAGACATTCGGTGATGCCCGGGATTCCCACCACGGCGGGCGTCCCAAGTTCTCTGGCTACAATGGCGGTGTGGGACAAAAGAGAGCCTTTTTCTGCGATGATTCCATTGGCCCGGGCGATGAAAAAGACCCAGCCTGGATCCGTCATCCGGGTGACCAGGATCCGGCCTTTTGGATCAACCGGTATAGCAGGATCCTGTATCAAAAGTACGCGTCCCTCTGTGATGCCCTGGGAACAGGGCGTTCCTGTGAACAATGCTTTTCGGCGGTCTGCCTCTGGACGCTGTACATGGCAGGGGTGTTTGTCAAAAACCTTTCCTGAAAAAACCAGCCGGGAACAGGCAGGAAGGGTACGAAAACCTTCGTACTGCTCTTTGCGAAGGGAGATCCGTTCCTGCAGATGAGAAAGGGGCTTTTTTACCTCTTGCTCCAGTTCTTCAAAGTAAAGCCAGAAAATATCCTCCCGGCGTGCGATTCGTCCCTCCTGACAGAGATTCTCTCCCATCCGGAGAACCAGTGTGCGCATCATTCCGTACAGGCGGCTTCGGTTCAGCCGGGACCGTTCCCGGTTGCGGATGCCAAGAGCGGCTCTTCTGGCAAAGAAAAGAGACAAACCGGACAGCCTGGGAGGCGGGCATGTGTCCTTGGAGTCAGAGAGGCTTCTGGCAGCCGGCAGGGATGGGGCCTGTGCGTACTGCAGGATCTGCCGGATCAGAAGGGGCGGATCGGTGCGAAAGGTGGGACTTTCCAGCTTTAGTTCCTCCATATACCGGTCTCCGAACTGTTGAATATAGCTCTGAAGCTGCCCGGTGAAACCATCGTTGTGTTCTTTTAGGTAACGTGCATAGTCTTCCCTGCTTTGAATTTTCTGAAGGTCACACAGACGGTTTTCCTTTTTAGCCATCCTGGAAAGGCGGATCAGTTCCTGCACCGGTTTCAGGCTGTCCAGGGGATAGATTCTTCGAATCGCCCGGTTGGCTGCCAGGGCATGGTTTGGAACCCCCTTTGCTTTCAGACAGGCTTTCAAAAGTCCGGTGAACAAAAAGGCATACATGTCATTGACCAGGGTCAGATCCCACCGGCAGACCGTCATCTCCTGAAGTGCGTAGTATGTCTTCAAAAGCTTTTGATTGTCACGGGTGTTCGTGTCCGCCTGTGAAAATTTTTGCTGAATTTTGACAAAATAATCTTCCAGTGCTTCCATTCTCCGGGGACAGGTAAGAAGCAGGCAGAAAAAGGAACGGGCGGTTCGAAGCCGGGTGGCTGGTTTCATCTCCTTCGCATGAAAGGTACTTACAGCCGGATCTTTGACTCCCATCATTTCCTGCCAGATGGGGATGATTTTTTTGTGAAAGGGCAGAAAAAGAAGTATGTCATACCAGTTGCTGATCCGGTAATAAACCCGGCCGTTGACCGTATCCACCATATGGGAGAGAACGGGCTGCAGCCGCTTTACGGTGTCTTTGTCCCCGGTCAGCCGCTGGAGCAGCCGCTGGAACACCTGGGTATAAGCCCGGCGGATGAAGCTTTGAGTCAGAGGAAGGGTAAGGCCGGGATAGCTTTCCACAATGTTGCTGTTATCCAGGATGATAAGGGGCGCATCCTTTTGCAAAGTTGTGATGGGGCGGACCTGAAGCAGAAAAAGTGTGTGGTCCTTCCAGGCATATTCCAGGTCGCATTCGGTCTGAAAGAGGGCTTTGACCTTCTGAGATATCCGGATCAGCTTTTGGATCCGGGCTCTGGAAAGGAGCGGTGCATCTTTGGTCCGCTCCCAGTAATAGATCTGGTCAGACAGGTGGTAATAATAAGTAACCGTATCCGCCTGGTCTGAGACGATCCGCTCGCCGGTCCCCTGGCCGTGGACAATCACACTTTCATTTAAGATGCCCTGGGGATTGCTCGTGAAGAGGATGCCGGAAGAATCGGCTTCTATCATTTCCTGCACGATCACCTGGATCCTGATGGAGGCAGGATCTATTCCATGAAGCGCTGCATATTCCAAAGCCTGCCCCTTTTCCATGACGGCACGGATGCAGCCTATGACGTCCTCTCTTTTCACCCGCAGAAACGTTTGGAACTGTCCGGCAAAAGAATGGAGGGCTCCGTCTTCTGCCGAAGCGCAGGAACGCACGGAAAAGAGATCATTTTGGGGAAAATACCGTTTCAGACCAGACCGAATTTCTTCTTCGCTGGTATCTTGGCCGACGCAGAAAAAGCGTGGCACCGGGTATCCCTGTTCTGCCAAAACAAACAGATTGCGTGCCTTGGAGCCAAGGTTATATGTTTTATAGTTGTTCAGGGTAAGAAGCATCTGCGTATCCTCCGCTTAAATCTTTCCAAATATCAGGTAAACCGGAATGGTTATAAGCATCAAAGATTCCTGGATATAGGTGTATCGCTCCACCTTGTCCACGATGGCAAACTGTTTTGGGTCCTTTAAAAACTGCAGAAATTTCCATGTCATCCACAATACGTTCAGAAGCAGGGCGAGAACCGTCAGCTTATTTAAATTCCACACCAGGAGAAAATTTGTCATTATGTCCACCCAGGTAAGGATTAGAACGAATGTCACCGGCTTTTGATAACCAAAAAGACTGGAATAGGTTACGTATTCCGTCTCATCCTCCGGTGCCCGGATTTTGCGGGAGATCTCCCAGATCAGCGCCGGAAAATACAGAGTCCAGGCGGCCAGAAAATTGATCCAGGTAAACAAAGAGATATGGTATTTGATACAGGTGAAAGAGATGACATAGACATTCATAATCATCTGTACCGGATTGTGGGTGACAAGGGCCAAAGGAAGGCTCTTCTGGATTTTCTTCTTGCTGAAAAACCAAAGGGACATCAAAGTTCCGTAAATATAAAGAAACAAAAAGTAACAGAAGTTATTCATAAACAGAAAGTTGAGAGCCGCCGTGACCAGGATCAGAAGGGTCACGAACACGGCCAGATCCTTTTTATAAACTCTTCCGGAAGGCAGGGGACGGTAAGAAAAAAGGCGGCAGTCCAGTTCATAATCTTTCAAGTCGTCGGCGATCCGGAGCCACAAAAGAAAGGAAAAGACAGTAAATCCTCCGATTAGTTCCTGCAGCCCGAGACGAAAGGTGTTGATGCCGTTGTTTAAAAGGATGATAAAATGGATCTCGCCGAAGATGATCAGGCCCAGGGCGAACCTTGGGAGAAGCGGGTACATCTCCCGGAAATATACAGACAGGCGTTTTCGCATGGGGAGGACCTCCTTTTGACAGTAAGTGCTGGTATTATCTTACACCAATTTTCTGTGAAATGGAAGGGCGGGGAGTTTTTCCGTAAGATCCATTAAAAGCAGGCAAAAAGGCCGGAAGTGTCCGGTGATAAAAAGCATGAAAACCCAGAAGCCTCCACAGGAAAAGAAAATAGACTGGCAAAATGGTTGCAATGAAAAAGCAGGTATATTATAGTTACAACGAGCCGGCAGCCATACTGCAGCAGCAAAAATGATTAATCACACATTAAAGGAGTTTTCAATATGGAACAGTTAACCCTGTTTGATGACCGGGAAAGAAACGCCCCCCTTGCCAGCCGGTTAAGGCCGGAACACATGGAAGAATATGCAGGGCAGAAACACCTGCTGGGAAAAGGAAAAATTCTGCGCCAGCTAATCGACAAAGACCAGATCTCCTCCATGATCTTCTGGGGACCGCCCGGGGTGGGAAAGACGACTCTGGCGCGGATTATCGCCAACCGCACCCAGGCTTCTTTTGTAGAATTCAGTGCTGTGACCAGCGGCATCAAGGAAATCAAAGAAGTCATGGCACAGGCAGAACAAAACCGGAGAATGGGGATCCGGACGCTTCTGTTTGCGGATGAGATCCACCGGTTCAATAAAGCGCAGCAGGATGCATTCCTGCCTTATGTGGAAAAAGGAAGCATCATTTTGGTGGGGGCCACCACAGAAAATCCCTCTTTTGAGATCAACTCGGCGCTTCTGTCCAGATGCAAAGTATTTGTGTTAAAAGCACTGGGGGAAGAAGATCTGAAGGAACTTCTCATGCATGCGCTCACAAGTCCGAAAGGATTCGGCAGCATGGACATTGCCATAGAAGAACCTCACCTGAAGTCTATTGCCCGTTTTGCCAACGGGGATGCCAGGACTGCGCTCAACACGCTTGAGATGGCCGTGCTGAACGGACAGATGGACGAAACGGGGAAAATACATGTGAATGAGGAAGTGCTCTCTCAGTGTATCAACCGCCGCTCTCTGCTTTATGACAAGAACGGGGAGGAACACTACAATCTGATATCAGCTCTTCACAAATCCATGCGCAACAGCGATCCGGATGCGGCAGTCTACTGGCTTTGCCGGATGCTGGACGGCGGCGAGGAGCCTCTGTATATTGCAAGGCGACTGGTGCGTTTTGCCAGTGAGGATGTAGGCATGGCAGATCCTCAGGCACTGCCTCTGGCTGTGTCGGTCTATCAGGCCTGTCATTTCCTGGGAATGCCGGAATGCGATGTGCATCTGACCCATGGGGTAGTTTACCTTTCCATGGCGCCAAAATCCAATGCGCTTTATATGGCCTGTGAGAGCTGCAAAAAGGATGTACGGGAACTGGCTGCGGAGCCGGTGCCTCTGCAGATCTGCAACGCCCCCACAGGGCTTATGAAAGAACTTGAATATGGGAAGGGTTATGAATACGCCCATGATACAGAGGAAAAGCTGTCAAGGATGAAGTGCCTGCCTCAAAGTCTGGAAGGGCGCAGGTATTATCTGCCCACCGAAGAAGGGCAGGAAGGAAAGGTAAAAAAGCGGCTGGAAGAGATTCAGAAGTGGAAACAACAGGAATAAAAACTTTGATAAACGCCTGAAAATATGATATGATAGACACAGACATCTGAGGGGGAATATCAGGTCTAAAACAAGAGCTTTAAGGAGAAGGGAAAATTATGAAAAAGCTCTATCATCGTGTGGATCTGCAAGTATCCTTGCTTCTGGCTGTGTTTGTGGCTGCGGTAGCGCTGACCTGTTTTGCCGTATCCTACAACATGACCTATCAGGATATGAAGACTGGTCTGAAAGAGCGGGTGGAATACATATATCAATATCTGGATGGGCATTTGGATCTGTCTGTCTTTTCAGATCTTGAGACCAAAGAGGATATGGAGGAAGAAGCCTATCTGGTTCTTCACAGAGTGTTCAGTGCGGTAAGAGAGGCTACAGGGATCCGTTATCTTTATACAGCAAAAAAGAATGAAGAGGGCAAGTACGTCTATGTGGTGGACGGTCTGGATTTTGGCAGCGAGGATTTCCGGTATCCGGGAGATTTGATCGAAGAAGAGATCTATGGTGATATGGACCGGGCGCTGGACGGAGAGAAGGTGTATCCGGACGGGATTGTCCATACAAGCTGGGGAGATATCTTTATCTGTTATCTTCCTTTGTATGATCAGGGAGAAGTGATAGGTGTCCTGGGGATTGAGTTTGAGGCAGAACATCAGTACCGGACTTACCAGCACCTGAAAGCCTTTGTTCCGCTGGCATTGATTGGGTTTACGCTTTTTGCCTTTTTCATCTCCAGAAGGATGTTCCGGCATGTGAATGAGATCATGGAACGCCAGAATGAACAAAAAGAGATTCTGGCGGATGCGCTCCACAACGCAGAGGTTGCCAGCAAGGCAAAATCATCGTTTCTCTTTAATATTTCTCATGATATTCAGACTCCGATGAATGCCATTGTCGGATTCATACGTCTTGCCAGGGATCATGTGGATGACCGGAGGCAGGTGATGGAATACCTCTTTAAAGTGGAGCGGGCCAGCAGCCATCTGCGCAGACTGATCAATGATGTACTGGATATGGCCAGACTGGAAAAGGGGAGTCTGGAAATCGAACTGGGTCCCTGTGACCTCAGAGCTTCCGTGGAGGAGACGGAGCAGCTCTTTCGGCCCAGGATGGAAGAGAAGGGTCTTTCCTTTGATGTAAAGATGGAGCAGATGAAATACAACTATGTTCTGTGTGATGATCTGAGGATGAAGCAGATCGCTTTGAATCTTCTGTCCAATGCACTGCAGTATACCCTGCCCGGGGGAAGTGTCATGTATGAAGTGCGGCAGGCCGGGTGTGACCAGAAGGGGCATGTGTTATTGGAGCTGCGGATCCGGGATACGGGTGTGGGAATGAGCGAGGAGTTTCAAAAGCATATCTTTGAAGTGTTCGAGCGGGAGAAGAGTGCGACGGAGAGCGGCGTTCAGGGGACCGGACTTGGCCTGGCCATTACCCGCCAGCTTGTGGAACTCCAGGGCGGGACCATCGAGGTGAACAGCAAAAAAGGAGAAGGTACAGAGTTTGTTGTCCGATTCCTCTTGGAAGCGGTGGAAGAAGAAAAAATCTCCGAAGAGGATAAAGAGGATCAGCATGGATTTGAGGGAAAGCGAATCCTGCTGGTGGAAGACAATCTTCTGAATCAGGAAGTTGCAAAGACGCTTCTGGAAGAAGAAGGACTGCTGGTGGAGTGTGCAGACGACGGGCGGGAAGGTGTGGACATGGTTGCCAGGTCAGCTCCTGGATACTATAATCTGATTTTGATGGATATCCAGATGCCCAACATGAACGGATACCAGGCTGCCAGAGAGATCCGAAGTCTTGCAGATCCGGATCTCAACCATATTCCCATTGTGGCTCTGACAGCGAATTCCTTTGATGAAGACAAAGATGAAGCCTATGCCTCCGGTATGGACTGGCATGTTGCCAAGCCTTTTGACCTGGACAAAGTCAATGAAGCCCTAAAGGAGTTCCTTTAAAAGCTGACCAAGCTTTTGAATATCCGATTCTTTGGTTGCCCAGCTTGTGGCAAGCCTTACGATGGTGCGATCTTCGTCGGGTTTTTCCCAGAAGCTTAGAAAGACCTGTTTTTTCAGACGTTCCAGCTGGTCATCCCGCAAAAGGATGAACTGCTGATTGGTGGGAGACTCCAGATGGAAGGTACAGCTGCATTCGTGAAGTTCTTTTTTCAGAGCTTCAGCCATCTGGATAGCATGACGACTGATCTTCAGATACAGGTCGTTTGTGAATAAAGTATCAAACTGAATCCCAAGGAGACGGCCCTTTGCCAGCAGAGCGCCGTGCTGTTTGATGATGGTCAGAAAATGTTTCGGCGTGCTGTGGCGGGGGAAGACGACGGCTTCTCCGCACAGGGCGCCGACTTTGGTTCCGCCGATATAAAAGGCGTCACAGCAGCGGGCGATCAGCGGCAGCGTGACATCTGTGTGAAGACTCATAAGACCATAACCAAGTCGGGCGCCGTCCAGATAGAGCGGAATTTTATGGGCCTGGCAGATGGCGGAGAGGTTCTCCAGTTCTGCCCGGGTGTAGAGCGTCCCGAATTCCGTCGGATGGGAGATGTACACCATGCCGGGATAGACCATGTGTTCCCGGTTTTCGTCTTCCCAGAAAACGCGCAGGAAGGTCTCCAGATCCTCTGCACGGATCTTTCCCTCATGCTGGGGAAGCGTAAGTACTTTGTGGCCGGTATATTCGATGGCACCTGCTTCATGGACGTTTACATGCCCGGTGTCGGCGGCGATCACTCCTTCATAAGGAGCTAACATACCGTCAATCACAGTCAGGTTTGTCTGGGTGCCGCCCACCAGAAAATAGATGTCCGCATCCGGACAGTCACAGGCTTGTCTGATTTTTTCCTTGGCCTGGTCGCAATAGGGATCGTTTCCGTAACCAGACAGCTGTTCTAAGTTTGTCTCGGCCAGGCGAGCGAGGATCTGCTCATGGGCGCCTTCTACGTAATCGCTCTCAAATGATAACATCGTTGATACCCCCTTTTTTCTCGTATTTTATCATCTGGGAGAAAGGCGGTCAACTGCAAGTTCTCTTTAAGATGCGCAGTTTGTGTTCGGATCTGGTTCCTTTTATCCATGAGAAAAAAGAACAGATGTTCGATACAGAGGATAACCGCAACATATTTTTTCCGTTTGTGCATAAAATGAATACAAACATATTCGAAGATGTGTGGAGTATGACGTTTTTTTATTATATCTCGGATTTTATCATTCCCCTTGTTCTTTTTTATATTGTTTCCTATGCTCTGACGGAAAAAATTTCGGTTTACGATGAATTTGTGCGGGGAGCGGCGGATGGGATCAAGACCGTGTTTCAGATTCTGCCTACACTGGTGGGGCTGATGGCGGCGGTGGGGATGCTTCGTGCGTCCGGCTTTCTGGATTTTACTGCGGAATATCTGACAGGACTTGCAGAGTTTCTGCACTTTCCGGTACAGCTGATTCCGCTGTCCATCATCCGGCTCTTTTCCTCTTCGGCAGCCACCTCTCTGGCACTGGACCTTTACAAATCCTATGGGACGGATTCGTATATCGGATTGACCGCTTCCATTATGATGGGATGCACAGAGACGGTCTTTTATACCATGAGTGTTTATTTCCTGACCGCAAAAGTGACAAAAAGCAGGTGGACACTTGCAGGAGCCCTTGTCAGTACCTTCGCGGGGATTGCCGCCAGCGTCGTACTGGCCGGAATGATGTAGAGAATCACTAGGAAATGATTTTTTGCTGAAAAAGATTATGATGGCGTAAAAATAAAGGCAGGAGCATCTCTTACACGCTCCTGCTTTCAAAATAGGGAAACCGTTCCAGGGCAGTCAAAATATCCTGGAAATCTTCTTTAGGCGCCAGATCAATGTAGCGCTTTAAAAGTGCGGTCTCCTCTTCTTTGTATCTTCCGTAAAACAGATCGAACAGGTTGTGTCCCCGCAGATAGATCTTGATCTCTTCCATATGGGCCTTAACATCCTCGACGGTCTCAAAATCCCGGCCGATCACTTCTCTTACCTGTTTGGCGCTGGTGATGCGGTGAAGGTATTCTTTCCATTTTTCCAGAAAAATTTCATAAAAGGACTCTTCGGATGCAAGAACGCCCAGTTCTGTCATGATCCGGGGATTCAGAAAATAATTCTCAAAAGAATAGTACTTCAGAATCAGCACATTTTCCGGACGGACTCTTGGAAGCTTATCCAGGTCTTCCAGATTGCGCTCTTCATAGTAGCGGCAGAGCTGGCGGCCAAGGACACCCGGATCCTTGCCATCACTGTCACGGATCATCAGAAACTGGTCCCGCAGGTAAATCTGATTCATATACTTTAAATTGGCATAAGTCTTGATGTTGGTGCAGCTGTTGGTCGTGATGATGGCGATCCGGAGAAGCTCTCCCTGGTCATTGACTGTTTCTGAATAATATTTCTGCAGAAGAAGGGGCAGACGGCTTTTGTCCTGCTTACCTTCCACGATAAAGACGAAGTTTACATTCATCAGATCTCCGGCAGTGTAGCCTAAGTCATCCAGGATGGCACTGATATCCGTATTCTCCCGGACATCGGAGGATCCGTCCTTCCGGATGACAACCTGACGGATCTGGCGGCTGTTAAAGTTGGGCAGAAGGTTTGGAGAGTGGGTGGTAAAGATCACCTGGTTTTTGCGGGAAAGCCGGTAGAGGATCTTACCCGACACCTTCTGAAGTCTGGGATGCAGAAAGATCTCAGGGTCCTCGATCATGATAATGCTGGGCAGGTTCTCCTCAATCTCTGTATAAGCCTCCAGAAGGGAGAATAAGTAGATAGAACGCATACCTTTTCCCATCCGGGCGATGGGGCGGATCAGCTTCTGAGCCGGATGCCAGATCTCGGTGGTCACCTGAAGGATTTTCTCCACGTCCCGGTTCATGGAGTAAAGGATCTCTTCGCGGCCTCCATTTTTCTTAAAGCTTTCATTGACTTTTTTGGCGAAGCTGTCCAGGTTCAGCTGATATAGCTTATAGTCCAGAAGCTTGGAGGTTTCAAAAGCATCCAGTTCTCCCGGCCGCTTTTTTTCAATCAGACCGATACAGCTGAAGCACTGGCTGCACTTTTTGGCTTCATTGAACATACAGGAGCCGGAGCGCATTTTCTGCAGGATCTCGTCTTCCTGCAATAGCAGAAGATCCCGTTGAAGCTGTTCTAAGCGCCGCTCGGTATCCACATGATAGATCTTTGGAAAGACCTCCTGAATGTAAGGATTGTGCTTTAAGAAGCCGTCCTTTAGACGGATGCGGCCGCTTCGGTTGGCTGACATGGTGAAGGTCAGGGTGCCGTCCTGATAGGAGGGAAGCTTTTTCTCAAAGTCTGCAAGCCAGGCCTCCCATCGGCGGTATTGACTGACGATGCCTTTTCGGTGAAGGAGCTGCAAATCCTCTTTAGTGAAGAACAAGGAGACGCGGATCTCTATCTTGGCTCCGTCTTCCCTGAAATCTTCCGGACCGATCCGGTAATCTCCGCCCACTGCCCGTACAGCGTCCAGGACTGTGGTTTTGCCCGTGTTGTTCTGACCGACCAGGATCAGAGCATTTTCGATGTTCTGAAGATGCATGTGATGGATGGATTTGAAGTTCTGGATATCCAGGTCCGTGATTTTCATGGCAGAAAGCTCCTGATTTCTTTTTCTTTTAGCATAAGGCACGAAAAAGAGACTGTCAATAGGTGGTTGCTGTATGCGGTCATTGCGTCCCCGCCGGAAATGTGTTATACTGTGGCACAGATAAATCTGTATGGGGGTGATGGGTTTTGGACCGGGAAAAGCTTTTTAACGACCTTTTGGTCATGCTGTTCAACGAAGTGCTGGATATGGAGAACCGTGTGCTGATCACCGGTGCTTTTAAAGAGATCTCCATCAACGATATGCACATCATTGATGCCATCGGCGTCTGCGACCCGAAAAATATGTCCACGGTAGCGAAAGCTATGTCGGTTACGGTGGGAACTTTGACTACTGCCATCAATAATCTGGTGAAAAAAGGTTATGTATCCAGGGTTCGAAGCCCCGAGGACAAGCGGGTCGTCCTGCTTTCTCTGACTGAGAAAGGGGTCGGGGCCTATGAGAAGCATGCGGTTTTTCACAAAAAGATGGTGCAGACCGTCATGGACGGATTCGAGGGAGAAGAGATGGAAGTCCTGACCAGGGCTTTGGGAAAGCTTCGAAGATACTTTAAGGAGCTCGGAGTCTAGCTGCTGTTCCAGGAGGTAGAAAGGCGCAGGCCCTGCTTCCAGAAACCAGGTATGAAAATCCAAAAGAGACAGATCCGAAGAGCGCGTAAAAGCGCTCTCTTTTAATCTGCAGATTTCCAGGTATCCCAGATAGTACTTTAGATAATTAGAAGGTTCTTCCAATATATTCAGGTACAGTTCATGGACTTGCTGTTCATCCCGGATGCCGAAGGAGGTAAGATAGTTTTGGCAGTCCTCTTCGGTCCAGCCTTCCCCGTGGACCGCCAGGTCCAGACTTGCGCATATGGCGAAGTTTAAAGAAGACATGGCTTTTAAGAAGGTGCGCTGAAGTTCTGGAAGTTCCAGAAAATCATAGGCATAATATTCGCTGTACAATCCCCATCCTTCCGTATAGCCTCCCACGTAAAACAGATTTCGTATCGGTGCATAATCTTTTCCATTCTCAAAAGCGTTCTGATACAGATGACCAGGATAGCCTTCATGAGCCAGGGTAGTGACAAGCTCGGTCTGGTCCGGCTGTCTGGCTGGATTGATGTAGATCACATTCTGCTGGGAAGCATCGATGGCAGGAGTCATATAGAAGGCAGGGCTTAAAAAGGATGCCAGAGCATCCGGCACTTCCTTTACTGTCCAGGAGATGTCCGAAGTTTCAGGAAAGTCCTCCTGGATTTTGGACTGAAGATCCGTAAGGATCTCTTTTGGACTTTCCTGAGAAGGGGGGTCCTGGTCAGCCAGACGGATCAGATGGGCATCCTGATGCAGGCCATAGAGAATGGTCTCATATTCCGTCTCAATCTGTTCTTCCAAAAGCTGACGGATGGACGCCATATCCAGATTCGTGCCGATGGAGTAGCGCAGGAGATATTCATAGTAATGGACGCCGTCTGGAACATGAAAGAGTCCGTAAGGGTTGGTGCCGGTTCCCCGGAGCTTTTCCAGAGAAAGACAGAGATTTTCATAGGAAGGAGCCACATACCGGTTTAAATTCCGCAGATTTTCTGCTTCTAAAGCGATCTTCTGGTCCGAGTCCAAAAAGCTGCAGGCTTCAAGCCGTTCCTGAAACGTTGCAGCAAGAAAATGGTTTTGGTCGATGGTGTCTGCGGGAATCAGGGAGCGGCACTGTTCCAGCACCTGATCCAGTGCCTCATCTGTCATGAAAAGTCCCTGTTTGGATTTTTCTGCCTCAAAAGAGGCGATACTTTCAAAATAGTCCGGAAGAGCCGAAAGCAGGTCTAAATAAGTCCGGATATCGGATTCTTCCCGGAAAGGATATTCTGCCAGCAGCACCGGGAGCTGGGCCTGGATACCCAGAGCCGGGCCTAAAGGTTCTTGATAATAGTAATATTCTTCCGCCTTAATCTGACCGGTGAGCCACCAGTCGAGGATTTCTGCTGTGAAATGATCTTCTTCATTTAATCCCCATTTCAGGTAGCCGGAAAGCTTTTTCTGACATTTTTCCAGGTAGTCCTGGCGGGTTTGGACGGCTTCCCGGTCAAAGGTTCCAAAAGAAGGTGTATCCTCCTGGATGCCGTAGGAACCTGGATCGGCCAGTGTATAGTGCAGATTGATGGTATTGCCCGAGAGTTCATGGCGAAAGATGTCTCTGGTAAATCGGTCAAAAGAATAGCCTCTTACGGAAAACGGGAAAGCCAGCACAATGGAACAGGCTGTGACAAAAATTTTTTTGGAAAAACAGAACCGCTGCATCTTATACCCCTTTCGAACCGGAATGGTTCAAAAGAGTATATGAAAAAAAGGGGTGCAATATACGTCGGATTGCACCCCTTCCAAGCTGCTAATGCCGGATCAGCACACTTCTGCTCCGGACGGCATGGGCTTTTCGGGAATCATAAGGGAAAGCGTTCCCTTTTCATCTTCCGCGCAGAGAAGCATGCCTTCGGATAAAAGTCCGCGGATTTTTCTGGGCTCTAAATTGACGAGAACCATCACTTTTTTGCCCACCATTTCCTCCGGGGTATAAGTGCTGCGGATGCCGGAAACAATCTGCTTTGTCTGACTTCCGATCTTCACCTGGGAGCAGAGAAGCTTATCTGCTTTTGGTACTGCTTCACAGGATATGATTTCACCTACCTGGAACTGCAGTTTGCTGAAATCGTCATAGGAGATGGTTTCTTTTGCTTCAATGTCGATCACCGGCTCTTTGTCAGCCGAATCTTGTTTTGCCTCTGCCTGCAATTGTTCCACCTTTGCCATCACTTCTTTCAGATCCAGTCTGGCAAAAAGAATCTCCGGTTTTTCCGTCACCTTTGTGCCGGATTCATAGAGGCCAAAGACGTTCATCTCTTCCATGGAACGATTCTTTGCGTGGAGCTGCTCCAGGATTTTCTTCGAGGTGGAGGGCATGAATGCTTCCAGCAGTACGGCTCCATAACTGATGCTTTCCACCAGATTGTAGAGAACCGTTGAGAGACGGTCTTTTTTCGCCTCATCTTTCGCAAGGGCCCAGGGCATGGTCTCATCAATGTATTTGTTGCAGCGTTTAAACAGGCTGAAGATCTCGGTAATGGCATCTGCCACGCGGAGCTGATCCATCTTTTCCGTTACCCTGGGAAGTGTTCCAAGCACCGTTTTCTTCAGGTCCTCATCCACTTCTTCTGCGGCGTCTGTATGCGTGACCACGCCGCCAAAGTACTTGTTGGACATGGAGACCGTACGGTTTACCAGGTTGCCCAGGGTATTGGCCAGCTCAGAATTCAGACGCTCCACCATCAGCTCCCAGGTGATGACGCCGTCATTTTCAAAAGGCATCTCGTGAAGCACAAAGTAGCGCACGGCGTCCACGCCGAAGAAATCCACCAGCTCGTCTGCATAGAGCACGTTTCCTTTGGATTTGCTCATCTTGCCGTCTCCCTGTAAAAGCCAGGGATGTCCAAAGATCTGCTTTGGAAGGGGCAGGTCCAGGGACATGAGGAAGATGGGCCAGTAGATGGTATGGAAACGGATGATATCTTTTCCGATCAGGTGCAGGTCTGCCGGCCAGTTCTTCTTAAACAGGTCGCTGCTGTCGCCGCCGCACTCGTAGCCGATGCCGGTGATGTAGTTGGTCAGGGCATCCAGCCATACGTATACCACGTGTTTCGGGTCAAAATCCACCGGAATCCCCCATTGAAAGGAGGTTCTGGACACACACAGATCCTGCAGGCCCGGCAGCAGGAAATTGTTCATCATCTCATTCTTGCGGGACACAGGCTGGATAAATTCCGGGTGGCTGTTGATATGCTCGATGAGCCGGTCTGCGTATTTGCTCATCTTAAAGAAATAGGCTTCTTCTTTGGCTGGCTGTACTTCCCGCCCGCAGTCCGGACATTTGCCGTCCACCAGCTGGGACTCCGTGAAGAAGGATTCGCAGGGAGTGCAGTACATTCCTTCATAGTATCCCTTGTAAATGTCGCCCTTGTCATACATATATTTGAAGATTTTCTGGACCATGTCTTCGTGATCTTTGTCGGTCGTCCGGATGAATTTATCATAGGAAGTGTCCATCAGATCCCAGATCTTTCGGATCTGTCCTGCCACGTCATCTACAAATTCCTGGGGGGTGATGCCGCTTTCTGCCGCTTTCAGTTCGATTTTCTGTCCATGCTCATCGGTTCCGGTCTGGAAAAAAACATCATATCCCTGAAATCTTTTGTAGCGGGCGATACTGTCCGCCAGCACGATTTCATAGGTATTGCCGATGTGGGGTTTCCCGGATGTATAAGCGATGGCAGTGGTCATGTAATATTTTTTCTTGTCCATCTGTTTACCTCGTTTTCCTTATTTTGTACGTAAATACTAACTTTTATCAGATTAGCACATGAAGGAAAAGAAGTCAATTTCTATTGTGTATAGAAAATAAGGAGGATGTGATCCGGGAATCAGAACCAGTTGCCCCTTGCTTTTTTTGCATCAATGACACGTTTAACGGCGATTAGATACGCACCTGTCCGCATGGGCAGCTGTTTTTCTTCTGCAATCTCCCATACACTATGAAACGCTTTGTCCATGATTTCTTTTAACTGTTCATTTACATAATGTTCTGTCCAACTTACGGACTGAATGTTCTGTACCCATTCGAAATAGGATACCACCACGCCGCCGGCATTGGCGAGAATATCAGGAACTACAGTGATCCCCCTCTGGCTTAAGATTTCATCGGCCTCTATAGTAATGGGGCCGTTGGCAGCTTCAACGATTAGTTTTGCCTGAATTTGTGCTGCGTTATTTTCGTTGATCTGATTTTCCAGAGCAGCAGGGATCAAAAGGGTGGTTTTCAGTGTCAAAAGATCCTGATTGGTGATATGGGTGACTCCCTCTGCATCGTAATCTTTCAGCAGATGATGTCTGTCTTCGGAAAGATATTTCAAAATATCCGGAATATCCAATCCGCTTTCTTTATACAGACCACCAGATACATCACTGACAGCAATGATGCGCATGTTGCTTTCGTATAACAGTTTGGCAGTGATACTGCCTACATTTCCCATTCCCTGGATTGTTGTGGCAGTTCCTTCCACAGGGATATTCATTTTATTCAGTATATTTTTAACGGTAAACATGACTCCGCGTCCGGTTGCTTCCTGACGTCCAAGCGCGCCGCCTAGTTCAATGGGCTTGCCGGTTACGACGCCTGGCACACAATGTCCGTTCATAATGGAGAAGGTATCCATCATCCATGCCATAATCGTGGCATTGGTTCCAACATCAGGAGCAGGAATGTCCTGCTCTGGTCCGATCAGGGGGAAGATTGCCGCGGTAAATCGTCGTGTAAGGGTGTTCAATTCTCTTTCAGAAAGCTGTTTCGGGTCACAGATGACAGCGCCTTTGCCGCCTCCGAAGGGAATGTTCACAACAGCACATTTAAAGGTCATCCAGGCAGCCAGTGCTTTTACTTCGTCCATGTTTACACAGGTGTGATAGCGGATGCCCCCTTTGGCGGGACCTCTGGAAGTGGAATGCTGTACGCGAAATCCTTCGAAGACTTTAACGGTTCCATCATCCATATTTACGGGAACAGATACTTTCAGTTCCCGCTCGGGATATTTGATGGCTTCATAATCTTCGGGTGCATATTCTAATATTTTAGCCGCCTGATCCACGACGCTTAATACGTTATCATAGGGATTGTATGTACTCATATCGGTTATCCTTTCTGTCTGAGGAATTTTGCAAGTTATGGTTTTGTAATTTTTGTAGTCCATCTGCGCACATTTGACTTGTTTTTATTATAAGGGCTGGTTATACTATAGTCTAATATATATATCTATATAAAGATTATAGATATAAACTATAATAAGGAAGAGACGAAAGCAGAGCCATCGGCTTTTTTCTTTCAAGTAGGAGAACTTTATGTTTAGTGGAATGGATTATATTTATGAAGTGTACAGAGAAAGAAGCTTTTCAAAGGCGGCAAAAAATCTGTATATTTCGCAGCCATCTTTGAGCGCTTCTGTGAAAAAGACGGAGGAACGCATCGGAGCGCCTGTCTTTGACAGGGGCACGACTCCCCTCCAGCTGACAGAATGCGGAAAAGAATATATCAAATGCGTGGAGAAGATACTGGATATCAGGAATGAATTTGCCAATTATATCAAGGATATGGACGAGCTAAAGAAAGGCCAGCTTTCCATTGGGGCCAGCAGTTATTTTTCTTCCTTGATTTTACCGCCGGTCATTGCCAGATTTACGGAGAAATATCCGCTGATTAAAGTGACTTTGGTGGAGGCCAATTCTACCCTGCTGGAGAAAAAGCTGCTGTCCGGAACTTTGGATCTGGCTCTCGACAACACTATATTTAACGGGAGAATTTATGTCAATCATGCTTACTTTGAGGAACATTTGCTGCTGGCAGTGCCGAAAAAATTTGCATCCAATGATCAGGTAAAAGCGTATCGGATGACAGCGGAGCAGATTGCAAAAGGCAGACATCTGCAGACAGATATGCCCTGTGTGGATGTAGGAATTTTTAAAGAGGATCCGTTTATTTTTCTTCGGTTTGGCAATGACACCAGGCGCAGAGCCGATAAAATTTGTCAGGACAGCGGTTTTGTTCCCCGTATTGTTTTAAAGCTGGAACAGCAGATTACGGCTTATCATATGTCAGGCAATGGAATGGGGATTACATTTATCAGTGATAAACTTGTCCAGAAAGCGGTGCCAGATCCTTCGTTGTTTTATTATAAACTCAGGGAGGAGGATGCGGCAAGACATGTCTATTTTTATCATAAGCAGAGCCGTTATGTAACCAGGGCTATGGAGGAATTCTTGAAAATTGCCTGGGAGTTGTGTGCGGCTGATTGTGCACAATGAAAAAAATATGTATCTTTGGAACGAAAACTTTTCAGGACTGATATGGTATGATTTAAGAAAAAGAATACCATATCGTATGAAGGATTCGGGAGAGACTGCATCATCAGCACCGAAGGGGCAACGAATAAAGGAAACTCTCAGGTAAAAAGACCGGATCCGGACGAAACTCTGGAGAACGCAGTATCACCCAAGAGGCCAATCTTTCAGGTAAAAGGACAGAGACATTAAAAACTTCACGAAACAGTGAGGTCTATAATGTCTTTTTTTATTACAAAAACAGCAACAGGAGGGGATGCGAAGTGGACATAAAAACGCCGTTGTATGACACACATGTAAAAGCAAAAGGAAAGATCGTATCTTTTGCGGGATATTTGCTGCCGGTGCAGTATGAAGGGGTCATGGCAGAGCATATGGCTGTGAGGGAGCGATGCGGACTGTTTGATGTCTCACATATGGGAGAATTTATTTTGACCGGTAAAGATGCCAGAAACAATCTGAATGTGCTGCTTACCAATGACTACAGCCATATGGAAGACGGGCAGGCCAGGTACAGTCCCATGTGCAATGAGAAAGGAGGAGTGGTGGATGATCTGATTGTATATAGGATCCGGGAAGACCATTACTTGATGGTAGTAAATGCTGCAAACAAAGAGAAGGATCTGGCATGGATACAGGGCCATATATCCGGGGATGTTGTCTGTCAGGACGTTTCTGACCAAATTGCGCTAATTGCACTGCAGGGACCAAAAGCAGATCAGATTCTCAAAAAGCTGGTGCCCGATGAGGCTATCCCTACAAAATATTACACATGTAAGTTTGACCAGAATCTGCGGGGCATTCGGTGCGGGATCTCAAAGACAGGATATACAGGGGAGGAGGGGTATGAGTTTTATCTGGAGGAAAAGAATGCATCTGCTTTCTGGGATTTCATGATGGAGGCAGGAAAAGAAGAAGGGCTGTCAGCCTGCGGTCTGGGTGCGAGGGATACACTTCGGTTAGAAGCAGCGATGCCTCTCTATGGACATGAGATGGATGAGAAGATCACTCCCTGGGAGGCAGGACTTGGAAGTTTTGTGAAAATGGAGAAATCGTATTTTACCGGGAAATCTGCTTTGCAGGCTGGAAGAGAACCAGAACGTATCAGAGTCGGACTGAAAGTGACCGGGAGAGGAATTGTCCGGGAGCAGATGGATGTGTATGCAGATGGGAAGTTTGTGGGAAGAACCACATCAGGAACCCATTGTCCATACCTTGGATATGCAGCTGCCATGGCGCTGCTTTCCAAAGATTATGCAAAGCCGGGAACGAGGGTGGAAGTGGAAGTTCGCGGCAGAAAAGTGGAGGCAGATGTGGTATCGCTGCCGTTTTATAAAAGAAAAAGACAGTAGGAGGGTAAATAATATGCAGTTTCCAGAAGAATTAAAGTATGTAAAATCTCATGAGTGGATCAAAATGGAGGGAGATCAGGCAAGGATCGGTATCTCGGATTATGCCCAGGATGCTCTGGGAGACCTGGTGTTTGTCAACCTGCCAGAAGTGGGGGATGAAGTAGAAGCAGGGGATGTCTTTGCGGATGTGGAGTCGGTAAAAGCAGTATCGGATATCTTTTCTCCGGTATCCGGCATAGTAGCGGCTGTAAACGAAGAGCTGTTGGAAAATCCGGAGAAAATCAATGTGGATCCTTATGGTGCATGGCTGATTCTGGTGGAGAAGATCACAGAGGAAGAGGAATGCATGGACGCGGCGCAGTATCGTGAATATATTGAAAACCAGGAATAAGGAGGGCAGAACCTATGGGATCCTATGTGGTTTCCACAAAAGAAGAACAGCAGCAGATGCTGAAAGAACTTGGTATGGAAAAGATAGAGGAGCTGTTTGCCCAGGTTCCGGAGGAAGTAAAATTTAAAGGAACATGGAAGCTTCCTAAAGGGCTTTCCGAGCTGGAAGTACGCAATAAAATGCAGGAAATTGCAGAAAAAAACAGAGTTTTCTCACATATTTTCCGGGGGGCAGGAGCGTATGATCACTACATTCCTTCCATAGTAAAAACAGTCATTTCCAAAGAAGAATTTGTGACGGCATATACGCCTTATCAGGCGGAGATCAGTCAGGGGATTCTGCAGTCTATTTTTGAATATCAGTCCATGATCTGTGAGCTGACGGGCATGGATGTGTCCAACGCATCTGTTTATGACGGCGCTACGGCGGCTGCAGAAGCGGCCGCCATGTGCCGGGAGCGGAAAAAAGACAAAATTCTGGTATCTTCCACTTCCAATCCGGAAGTGGTGGAAGTGATCAAAACTTATTGTTATGGCAACGGGATGGAATGCCAGATGGTCCCTCACAAACAGGGGCATACAGATATGGAAGCGCTTGAGGCGATGCTGATAGAGGATACCGCCGGTTTTTATGTGCAGGAGCCTAATTATTATGGGATTCTGGAAGACTATGAGGCGATGGGACGGATGGTTCACAGTCGGAAGGCCAGGTATATTATGGGATGCAATCCTATCGCTTTGGCAGTTCTGAAAACACCAGGAGAATACGGTGCGGATATTGCGGTGGGGGAGGGGCAGCCCCTGGGGATGGAGCTTGGATTTGGCGGACCTTATCTTGGATTTATGGCGTCTACAAAAGAGATGATGCGCAGGCTTCCGGGAAGAATGGTAGGAGAGACGGCAGACGAACAAGGGAGAAGAACATTTGTTCTGACACTTCAGGCCAGAGAACAGCATATTCGAAGAGAGAAGGCTGGGAGCAATGTGTGTTCGAACCAGGCCCATTGTGCTTTGACGGCAGCAGTGTATCTGTCGGCTATGGGTGCGGTCGGACTTAGAGAGGCGGCCAAACAGAGCGCAGCAAGAGCCCATGAGCTGCAAAAAGCGTTGGAAAAGCTGGGATTTTTGTTAAAATATCCATCCTGCTTCTTTCATGAATTTGTCACAGAGTCAAAAGTTCCGTCTGAGATTGTGGTCAAGGCACTGGAAGAAAGAGGGTATCTGGGCGGCCTGCCGCTGAGTGAATCGGAGATTCTCTGGTGTGCCACAGAGAAAAATACAAAGCAGGAAATAGAGTTTCTGACAGAGGTGTTAAAGGAGGTGTGCGAGGTATGGAACTGATCTTTGAAAAAGGTGCAAAGGGAAGTCATCTGTCTATTCTGCCGCCCTGCGGGGCAGAGAATATAGATTTCGGTGGATTTTCCAGAAAGTCAGAACTTCGGCTTCCGCAAGTATCGGAAAATGAACTGAGCAGGCATTATACACAGCTGGCCAAACGCAGTTATGGAGTGAATGACGGCTTTTATCCGCTTGGCTCCTGCACTATGAAATACAATCCGAAAGTAAATGAAGCAGTGGCGTCTCTTGCAGAATTTACGCATATCCATCCATTGCAGCCAGAGCATACGATAGAAGGATGTCTGGAAATATTCCGACTTGCCAAAGAGGCTCTTTGTGAGATTACAGGTATGGATGCTATGACCTTCCAGCCTGCTGCGGGTGCCCATGGAGAGTTTACAGGGCTTCTGCTGATCAAAGCATATCATGAGAAGCAAGGAGACAGCAAAAGAAAGAAGATCATCGTACCAGATTCTGCCCATGGAACCAATCCGGCAAGTGCTACTATGGCGGGATTTGAAACAGTAAATGTTCCTTCGGCGCCCGATGGATGTGTGGATCTGGAAAGTTTTTGTAAGGTAGTGGGAGAAGATACGGCAGGGCTTATGCTGACCAATCCCAACACAATCGGACTGTTCGACAAAAATATTCTGGAAATCACCAGAATCGTTCATGAGGCAGGAGGACTGAATTATTACGACGGAGCAAATCTGAATGCGGTTATGGGTCTGGTTCGTCCGGGGGATATGGGCTTTGATGTGGTTCATTTAAATCTTCACAAAACATTTTCCACACCTCATGGGGGCGGGGGTCCAGGCAGCGGCCCGGTAGGCTGCAAAGGTTTTCTGGAACCGTTTCTTCTGGGAAAACAAATCTGCAAGGACAAGCATCATTTTGAAAAAACGGATCATCCGGTGGGCTCTGTCAAAGCGTTTTATGGCAATTTTTTGGTGGTGGTAAAAGCATTGACTTATATTCTGACACTGGGGAGTGATGGCATACAGGAAGCGTCGCAAAATGCGGTTCTAAATGCCAACTATATGGCTAAAAAGCTGGAGCATATCTATGATTTGCCTTATGGAAGTCATTGCATGCATGAATTTGTCATGAGTTTGGAAAAATTAAAACAGGAGACAAAGGTCAGCGCTATGGATGTGGCGAAAGGTCTGCTGGATTATGGAATTCATCCGCCTACGATGTATTTTCCGCTGATTGTACAGGAAGCATTGATGGTGGAGCCTACGGAGACCGAATCAAAAGAAACACTGGACCAGGCAGTGAAGGTGTTTGAAAAGCTTTGGGAGCAGGCACATCAGGATCAAGAAAAGCTTCATCATGCACCGTTCCATGGGGCAGTGGGCCGTCCGGATGAAGTAAAAGCAGCAAGACAGCCGATACTGCGGTATCAGGAATTACAGACAGGAAAGTGAGCATTATGTGCACAAAAACCAGAACATTTATATCAGATATGGTAGATCCATACCATAATCTGGCTATAGAAGAATATCTTCTGCATGAAGTAAAAGAAAAAGAGTGCATTCTTTACCTGTGGCAGAACCAACATACGGTGGTCATCGGCAGAAATCAGAATTGCTGGAAAGAATGCAGAGTAAATCAACTGGAAGAAGACGGCGGTTATCTGGCCCGCCGTCTGTCCGGCGGCGGAGCTGTATATCATGACCTGGGAAATCTTAATTTCACATTTTTGGCGTGCAGGGAAGATTATAATTTGGAAAAACAGTTAAGGGTTATTCAGAGTGCCGTGGCTTCTTTTGGCTTGGCTGTGGAAAAAACCGGCAGAAACGATCTGACGATAAACGGCAGAAAATTTTCTGGAAATGCTTTTTATGAGGAAAAGGGAAAGTGCTATCATCATGGAACAATTTTGATTGATTCTGATGTGAGTCAGATGAGCCGGTTTCTTAGCGTTTCGAAAGAAAAATTGGAATCCAAAGGTGTAAGTTCGGTTCGGGCAAGAGTAGGAAATCTCTCGGATGTATGTGTAAAGATCACAGTAGAATCCATGAAAAAACAACTTCTGAAAGCATTTGCAGAGGAATATGACTGTGTGCCTGAAGCTGTGGATATCCAGAGGATGGACTGGGATCAAATAAGAACATATGAAGAAAGAAACGGATCATGGGACTGGAAGTACGGAAGAAAAATTCCGTTTACACATTCGTTCTCATCTGGAAGATATTCATGGGGAAGCCTGGAATTCCAGATGCGAGTGGACAAAGGAGTGATCTGTGAATGTTCCGTATATTCAGATGGTCTGGAAGAGCGTATTGGTCAGCTAGGTCCTGTTCTGGAAGGAAGTCTTTATAACAGAACAAGCATTCTGCTTGCAGTGAATACAAAGATGAAAGAGCTTTGCTTTTCGGATGAGATGTGCAAAGATATTTCCCAGCTTTTGCAGAAGCATCTAGAGTAAGCAAAACAAAGCAGCCTGCATAGTCCTCTTTTACACCCATGCCATCACTCTGCTGATGGCTGTGGGTGTGAACTGCAACGATTTTTCTCCTGAGAGGTTTCAAACAGAAAACGTCCGGGAGAAATAAACCCTTCTCTTATCAGTTTTTCTTGTATCTTTTTCGTACCCCTCCCCAATAACATATGCTTATGTCTGCAGGGATAATCTCCAGTCGCTCTATATGATAGTTTTTTTCCGTAAAAGATTGGATTTTGTATGGATATCCTCTCCTTTGAGGATGATTCCTGCACTATATATATGCCATATGTTCAGTTTCTGCATGGTTTCCCAGGAGCGTGTCTGAAAATTGCTTTTCTTTTTCCTAAATAAAACAAGTAGGAGGTTCAAATTATGACATTACGCGAGCTGCTAAAAATGAAAGAACTAAGCGATCTGAAAATTATCAATCAAAATGCAGATCTGGACAGAGTTGTATCTACAGTGGAATCCACAGAGACTCCGGATGTCGCAGGGTATCTGCCAAAGAATGCGTTGCTGATTACAACTGCCATGGCATATAAAGAAGACCAGAAGGAATTATGCAGACTGGTTGAAAGTCTGGATCAGCTTCCCTGTGCGGGTATGGCTGTCAAGATCGGAAGATTTATCGACGAACTAAGTCAGGAAGTGATCAACCGGGCAGATGCACTCGGGTTTCCGCTGCTGCAGATTCCCATGTATCAGACGTTGGGAGAAGTTTATCATCATGTGCTGGCGTGCATCTGGGGAAATGAAAATGAAGACATTCTGTATGCGTTGAACGTACAGAAAGTTTTTTATGACTTGATTTTGCAGAGAGCTTCCATGGGAAAACTGGTGCACACTTTGGGAATGATACTGAAACAGCCAGTAATGATATTCAGCCTTTTTGGTGAATTGTGCGATTCCAGCAATACGGATAAAAAAGAAGAAAAAGTGATGGAAATGATGTACCCCGACCTTCTGCCGGAGATTAAGGGGCTGAAGTATTCTCAGACATTTACCATGAAAGGTTCACAAAACAGACAACTTACCATCTACCCCATACAGGTGGCAAGTTATAATACCCACTATTTGATTGTGCTGGAACAAGAAGAAAAGAAAATGGATGAAGTGCTGGGATTTGCACTGGGACAGATTCTTCTGATTTTCGGCATTCATTTTTATAAAAGTTTTTATATGAGTTACAACGAGATTCTTCTTAGAAATCATTTTTTTCAAAACTATATCAAAAATGGTCAGAAAGATAAGAAATTTGTACATCAAATGGTATTGGAAGGAAAGAATTTGGGCCTGGGAATCAGTTCCTACTATAAAGTGGTGATTGCAAAACTGCCGGAGATGGAAGGAAAAGTTTTTAATTCTTCCAGATTTATGCGCAGGGAGGAATACTACATCATCATTTATGACTGGTTAAAACACCAGCTGGAAGGGCGTAAAAATGCCTGCCTGATTGTATTGCCGGATATGGAGGAATGGAGCTATGTGATTATCATTCAGGAGAATCCATACGCTCTGGAAGAGGAAAAACTGATCAAGATACATGACTGGCTGAAGGAAGTGCTGGATACAAAGATTTTGTTTTCCTTCGGAAACAGTGTATCTGATCTGAATAATCTGGAGAATTCTTACTGGAAGGCAAAGTCCGGGTTTCACAATGGGGAGGCCGGGAAAGAGACATCCTATATCTGTTACTACAAGCCGCAGAATATTCTCGAACTGATGGAGGATATTGCCACTACGCAGATCAAGGAGGTATGCATTCAGATGCTTCGGACTTTGGCGTATCCTCAGGACGAGATGGCTTTGGAGCTCAGGAAAACACTTAAGGTTTACTTGGAGAATCACTGCAGCATTATCAGTACCTCCAACAAACTGTTTTTGCACAGAAATACAATCCGTTATCGTATCAAAAAGTGTCAGGAAATACTCGAAAATGATCTGACAGACCCGGATTACTGTTTCCAGCTTCAGCTGGGTCTGCTGTTTACAGAAACCTGACAGATGGAGCTTATCCTGTAAAAAGTTCGGGAAAATGCCGGATCTTATAATACACACACACAGATATGGTGTGTTATTTGCTGAAATAAGGATTGTAGAAACTGTAATATATGTGCAATATGAACGAATAATAAAAACGTTTTGTTCATGGGGGACATATTCTTTGCGGCAGAGGATATATTATAATTTTTTTAAGCTGATAACGGATATTTGAATGAAAAAGAGACATGGAGGGCGGCATATGGATAAGAGTACATGGACAGATATTTATAACCGTATGATCACAATACGGAAGTTTGAGGAAAAAGCACAGACCCTGTTTTCTCAGGGAAAGCTTGCAGGATTTCTTCATCTGTATATCGGCGAGGAAGCGGTGGCTGCAGGTGTATGCGCGGCACTGAATGATGAGGATTACATTGTAAGCACACACAGAGGCCATGGACATCTGATTGCCAAAGGCGGAGACGTGAATCGGATTATGGCAGAGCTTTATGGGAAAATCACAGGGTACTGTAAAGGAAAAGGCGGATCTATGCACGTGGCAGATTTTTCCAAGGGAATGCTGGGAGCCTGCGGCATCGTTGGAGGAGGAATTCCAATCGCAGTAGGAGCGGCGCTTAGTAGTAAGCTTAGAGGAACCAGACAGGTGGCAGTTTCATTCTTTGGGGACGGTGCTTCCAACGAAGGAAGTTTTCACGAATCGGTGAATTTTGCAGCAGTTCAGAAGCTGCCGGTGATCTTTCTGGTGGAGAACAACAGATATGGAGAATTTACACCTCAGCACAGAGCGATGAGAGTGGAAGATATTTCGTCCAGGGCAGCGGGTTATGGGATACCAGGTGTGGTTGTGGATGGAATGGACGCAGCAGAAGTATATAAAGTAACTAGAAAATGGGTTGAAAAGCTGAGAAACGGCGAAGGCCCGGTCATAATCGAAGCAAAAACCCACAGAAAGTGTGGGCATTCGGAAGGAGAGACTGTATTTTTGGATGGACAGAAATACAGACTTGCAGAAGAAGAAAAAAATGCCATTAAGATTGATCCCATTGAAAATCTTAGAACTTACATATTGGAACAGGGTGTGGTTTCAGAACAGGAACTGGATGAGCTGGAAAAAGAAACACAGCAGAAAATTGAAGATGCAGTGACATTCGCACAGAACAGTCCGTTTCCGGAGAAAGAAGAACTGTACACAGATACATGGGTTTGAGGTGAGGAGAATGAGAAAATATTATATCAAGGCAGTGCAGGAAGCTTTATTTGAGGAGATGGCCCGCGATGAAAGAGTCTTTCTGATGGGAGAAGATGTGAAGATTGGCTGTTTTGCTGCTACGAGAGGATTGGCGGCAAAGTTTGGAGAAGAGCGGGTGATTGATACGCCGATCTCAGAACTGGGTGTTGCAGGGGCAGGCGTAGGGGCAGCTGCAACCGGCATGCGCCCGATTGTAGATCTGATGTTTGGGCAATTTTTAATGCTGGCGTATGACCAAGTGTCCAATCAGGCCAATGCCATGCGGTATATGTTCGGCGGCCAGACAACCGTACCGGTTACCTATCTGGTTCAGAACGGTACGGGTTCCTGTTTAGGACCACACCACAGTAATTCTGTACATCCTTTGTTCATGAATATTCCTCTTGTAAAGGTAATTATGCCGAGTTGTCCGAAGGATGCAAAAGGATTGCTGAAATCAGCCATAAGAGATGATAATCCGGTTGTTTTCTTCAATCACACTTCTCTGGGCAGTATGAAAGGAGAGGTGCCTGAAGAAGACGAATTTCTGATTCCGCTGGGCAAAGGAGAGATCAAAAAAGAAGGAGATCATATTACGCTCTGTGCAGTGGGGCTGATGGTTAATACCTGTCTGAAAGCTGCAAAGGATCTGGAGAAGGAAGGAATCCGCGCAGAAGTGGTGGATCTTCGGACCTTGAAACCATGGGATAAAGAACTGGTTCTTACAAGTGTGAAAAAGACAGGAAGATTCCTGGCAGTGGATGAGAGTTATCATACCTGTGGCGCCGGTGCAGAATGGGTTGCAACCGTGGCAGAGGAAAGTTTTGCAGATCTTAAATGTCCGCCTTCCCGGTTGTCAGGAGCAGAGATTCCGGTTCCGTTTAGTCCTGCACTGCAAAAATATGCGGTTCCGGGGAAAGAAGAGATCATCAAAAAAATAAAGGCAATGATTCAATAAAACAAGAAAAGAGAAACGGGGGAAGGATATGGCTAAGACACCAGTTTATATGCCGAAATTTGGTCTGACAATGGTAGAAGCTGAAATTATGGAAGTCTATGTGGAAAAAGGAGAAGAAGTATCAGAAGGAGATCCGCTGTTTTCCATAGAGACAGAGAAGACCACAACCGATATTGAAGCACCGGCCGACGGATATGCAACACAGCCGCTTTTTGAAGTAGGAGATGAAGTTGAGGTAGGGACCGTTCTTATGTACATAGCAGACACACAAAAAGAGGCAGAAGAAGAGATAGAAAAGGAAATCTCCAGCAAGGTTTCTGAAAACAAGGCACCAATGATTCAGGCAAAAGAGAACACAGAAGAAGCAGGAGAGCTGATCCCCAAGATGCGCCGGATTATTGCAGACAACATGAAGAACAGTCTTCAGAATACGGCTCAGCTGACACATTTTAAGACGGTTCGCGTGGATGAGCTGGCAGAGTATAAGGCAGGCTTTGAGGGTGTCTCTTATAATGATTTGCTTGTGAAAGCTTTTGGGAAAGCGTTAAAAGAATTTGAGAAGGCAAGAGTGCAGTTCGTCGGTGCGAAAGCGTTTAGGATGGACAAGATTGATATAGGACTTGCTGTGGCACTGGATGATGGGCTGATTGTTCCGGCGATTCGAAATGTTGATGTTCTTTCTTTGGAACAGATTGCAGAAGAAAGAAAGCGTTTGGTAAAAGCTTCCAGGGAAGACGCACTCCAGCCGGAAGATATGGGAAATGCTGTTGCAACCCTAACTAATCTGGGAATGCAGCAGATCGATTTCTTTACGCCAATTCTGAACACACCGGAAACACTGATTCTGGGCGTAGGCAGAATAAAGGAGGTTCCGTGGGTGGAAGACGGGAAGATTGTGGTGGCCAAAGTGATGGGACTGAGTCTGACTTTTGATCATCAAGTGCTGGACGGGAAGGATGCCGCAGTTTTTCTGCAGATCTTTTCAGAGTTACTAGAGGAGCCGTCCCGGCTTTCATCTGCGGGGCAATAAATGGGGAAGAGGGGATGTCAATGGATGACAAAAGAAAAATATTGCTGGAAATGTATCACATCACCAAACGCTTCGCCAATGTGGTGGCAAATGATGATGTGAGCCTGACCGTGAAAGAAGGGGAGATACATGCATTACTGGGAGAAAACGGTGCTGGAAAATCCACGCTTATGAATATGCTCTATGGTCTCTTGAAGAGAGATGAAGGCGAGATCATATGGAAAGGAGAGAATGCATCCATCCATTCACCGGCAGAAGCGATTGAGACCGGAATCGGCATGATCCACCAGCATTTCCAGTTGGTAGAAAAGTTTACCGTTCTTGAAAACATTATTTTAGGGAGAAAAGAAGGGAAATTTATTGAGCTTCCCATGGAGAAAGCACAACAGAAGATCATGGAGCTTTCCAACAGTTATGGGCTGGATATTAAGCCTAATGTTGTCATAGAGAATCTTACGGTGGGTGAACAGCAGAAAGTAGAAATTATAAAGGCGCTGTATCGGAAATCCGATTTGTTGATTATGGATGAACCGACCGCAGTACTTACTCCGCAGGAAGTGACAAAACTTTTTGAGATCCTGAGGCGTCTAAGGGAGGATGGGAAATCGATTATTTTCATCAGTCATAAACTTCCGGAAGTGCTGGAATTATGTGACAGTATTTCCATTATGAGAGACGGAAGGATGATCCGTACGTTGCCTAATTCACCAGATTTAGATTCCAGACAGCTGGCATCTTATATGGTAGGCAGAGATATCAGCCTTAACATTGATAAGGTAGAAAAAGAACCAGGAGATGCAGTATTGATTTTGGATCATGTAAGTGCTGATCCAGTGGCGGAGTCACCTGGGGTAAGAGATATTACGCTGAAGCTGTGCAGAGGAGAGATTCTCGGGATTGCCGGAGTGGATGGCAATGGCCAGGAGGATCTGTCGGAACTGATCATGGGACTTCGGAAACTGAAATCGGGTAAGATCCGTATATTGGGCGAAGACACCAGCGAATATGACACGAAAAAGATAAGACAGATGCCCATTGGATATATTCCGGCAGACCGAAACCTGGCAGCACTGGTGCTTGATTTTCCGCTCTATCTAAATGTGGCAATCAACCATCCGGACCGGAAACCTTATGGGAGCAGGTGGAGGCTGAATTATAAGGAGATTGTTCAGGCTACAAAGAAAAAGATGGAACAGTTCCGGGTATCGGCATCCGGTCCCAGAGAGCTGGCAGGCAATCTAAGCGGCGGAAACCAGCAGAAAGTGGTGCTGGCCAGAGAAGTTGGGGAGAAAGTTGACCTGATTGTTGCAGTCTATCCGACAAGAGGTCTGGATATTGACGCTACCCATTTTGTGTTTGAGACCATGTTAAAAGCCAGGGACGAAGGGGCGGCAGTTTTGTATATCTCTACAGAGCTGGAAGAAATCATGACGTTAAGTGACAGAATTGGAGTGCTGTATGAGGGGACTTTAATGGATGTCATGCCACGAAAAGAAGCCAGTGTAGAGAAAATTGGGCTGCTTATGGCCGGAGAGCGGGTGTCATAGAGATGGAAAAAGCAAAGGTAAAAAATAAAAAGTCAATACTGGATATGATATTGGGACTCAGTCCTGTGGTTGGAGCGTGCGTGGGAATTCTGGCAGGTGCCTGCTTTGTAACTTTATGGGGCGTGAATCCGGTTACATTTTTTGTGGAACTTGTGAAAGGAGCGTTTGGAAACCGTCTGGCGATTGGAGGCACCCTGAATAATGCTGCACCGCTATTGGTTGCAGGAGCCGGTACCGCCATTGCTTTTAAAGCAGGAGCCAATAATATCGGTCAAGAAGGGCAGCTGTTTACAGGCGGGCTGGCAGCAGCCGTGATCGCGCTTATGATGCCGGCCCTGCCCAGAGCGATTGGGATTCCTTCCATACTGCTTTTGTCGTTTGTATTTGGAATGATCTTTGTCAGCATCGCTGTATTTTTCCGGCTTGTCAAAGGGGTCAATGAGCTTCTGATTACGCTTCTACTGAACTATATTGGCAAGTTGTTTGTGTCGGCGATGGTGAATGGACCTTTTAAGTCGGAAACAAATGTAAGCTTTCCTCAGACGGATACGTTTGGGTCTCAGTTCCTCCTTAAAAACTGGCCCCAGATGGGATATATGCATACTGGTATCTTTCTTGCTTTGGTTGTGATTGCAGTTGCTGGATATTACATATGGTGTACACCTGCAGGCCTTCGTATCCGTACTGCGGGGCTTTCCCCAATGGCATCAAAGACCGCCGGAAATAATCCCACAAAGCTGTTTATTCTGGCAATGCTGATCAGCGGCGGCTTGTGTGGGATGGCTGGCGGAATTGAAGTAATTGGACGCAGTGACTGTCTAAGACAGGGATTTGGAGAAAATCTGGGTTTTGAAGCGCTTGCAGTGGCACTGCTGGGAGGGACAAACCCTCTGGGAGTATTGCCGGCAGGGCTGTTCTTTGGAGCCTTGAAAGCAGGGATGCAGTCCATGCAGAGATCTCTTGGAATTCCAAGTGCACTTTTGGATCTGATCAAAGGTGCGATTATGATTTCAATCGTAGTGGGCAATGCAATCAAAGTTCATATTAGAAACAGCAGCAGAAAAAAATCCCTGAAGAAAAAACAGGAAAGAGGGGAGGATTAGATACATGGATATGACAGTGCTGGTTGAATACTTAAATTCAGCGATTCGGGTTTCCGTACCGGTCATATTGATCGCCGTGGGAGTCTGTTATTCGGAGAGAGCAGGTGTATTTGCCATGGGATCCGAAGGATATATGCTGATCGCTGCGTTTGTCAGTGTAGTAACCATGATCTATACAAACAACCATGTTATCAGTGTGCTGGCCGGCATATTATCTGGCATGGCAGCATCGGGGATTTTTTCTTATTTTACAGTAGTACTGGGAGCAGATCAGGTCATATGCGGGCTTGGCTCTAATTTTGTGATGCTTGGACTTACCAGTTCTCTGCAAAGGCTTTTATGGGGAGTGACAGGTATTCCCAGGATTCCGGCCATGAATGCCGTGCCGGTGCCGGTTCTGTGTGATATCCCTTTTATCGGCAGTATGCTGTTCAACCAACCCATACTTACTTATGTAACCTATTTTCTGATTCCCCTTGTGTGGTGGATTATGTTTAAGAGCACCTGGGGATTGCAGCTTCGGTCAGTTGGAGAGAATCCAAGCTGTGCAGACACTCTGGGCATCCATGTAGCTAGAACCAGAATCCTGGGAGTTATGACAGGCGGTGCTTTCTGCGGACTGAGTGGTGCGGTGCTCTCGCTGTCTCAAGTACAGAGTTTTACGGAAAATATTTCTGGAGGCCGGGGATGGTTGGGATTGATTGCCGCTACATTCGGGGGCTGGAATCCTGCCGGCGCTGCAGGAGCAGGCCTGATCTTTGGAGCCGCAGAATCTTTGCAGCTTCGCCTCCAGATTATGAGCAGACTTCACATATCATCCTATGTGATTCTGATGATTCCATATCTTGTGGCGCTTTTGTTTATTCTCTTCATCGGAAAATCAAGAAGACATCCGGCAGCTATGGGTAAGTTCTATAAAAAGCAGTAACTGTAAACAGCATCTGTGAAACGGATGCGGAACGCTAACAGGAGGTTTTAAAAATGAAAAGACGTATTTTGGCAACGATCATGACAGCAGGTCTGATACTAGGCATGCTCACAGGCTGCGGCGGCAAAAATAGTACGACGCAGGCTCCTGCGGATACTTCACAGCCTGCAGATAATGCAGATACAACAGAAACACCCGATGCGGAGGAGGCTCCAACAGAAAGTGGTTCGCAGGAAAAAGTAAAAGTTGCCCTTTTGCTTTCGGGAAGTGCCAATGACAACAGCTGGAACCAGTTCGGCTATGAAGCGCTTATGAAAGTGGAGCAGGAGACAGGGGCAGAAGTTGCGTTTTCCGAAAATGTGGCAACTGCAGATCAGCTCCAGGCAATCCGTGATTATGCTGCAAAAGGATATGATGTGATCATTGGTCATGGAGGCGCTTATGAGGATGACATGATTAAAGCGGGCAAAGATTTTCCGGATACGCAGTTTGTCATAATAGCAGGCGGTACCGGGGCAGAACCGAACGTGCTGGCAGTGGACACGGCACCATGGCAGTATGGATATTCTTATGGATGGATGGCTGCCAACATTACGAAAACAAACAAAGTTGGTTTTGTAACAGGCATGGAAGGTGTATCTACCATGAACAATCTGGTTGGAAGCTGGAGAGACGGAGCAAAGTCCGTAAATCCGGATCTGGAAACGATTGCTGTCTATATTGCAGATATGGGTGATGTCGCCCAGGCGAGAGAAGCAGCGATGTCGTTGAAAGCGGCAGGCTGTGATGTAATTGCTTCTGAGTTAAATGCAGGTTTTCAAGGAGTTGTAGATGTGTGTAAAGAAAACAGTATCTATACGATTGGAAGAACAGCGGCAGATGTTGAGTATGCGCCAGAGCAGGTTCTGACCTACACCGTTTTTGACTGGGGTCCCAAATACGTGGATATAGTAAAGAGATACAAAGAAAATGGTGTATCTGGCGGTGCGTTCTTCTATGGATTCCACACACCGGATGCTCCGGGGTTTGTGTTTAACTATGATGAAAGCAACAGCTGGAATCCGGTTCCAATCACGGAGGGTATTGCAGAAAAATTCCGGACAGATGTTGTAGATATGTTTGCAGCTGATCCGATCCGTTCCTATACGGCAGAAGATGCAGCCAGCGGTACCAAATAAGATGTGATACTTTTGCGGCAATCGCCGGGTATTTTTGCAGACACAGTATCCGGTCCGTTGCCGGCGAAGTGTAAAGGGGGAAAAGGAAGGAGAACTATGGATCTAAACGATAAAACAGTGATTGTCACAGGAGCAGGTTCCGGACTTGGAAGAGCAGTATCCATCATGGCTGCCAAAGCCGGAGCAAAGATAGTCATGGCAGATATCAGTCAGTCAGCCATGGATCAGACAGAAGCAAAGATAAAAGATATAAAAGGAACATCGATCAGCTGTGTTGTGGATGTGTGCAATCTGGAAAGTATTGTATCCATGTTGGAGAAGGCAGTGGAAACATTTGGGAAGATGGATGCCCTTGTGAACTGCGCAGGCATTTTTTCTAGTATTCCTTTTCTGGAACTTACAGAAAAAGACTGGTGCAGAATGATGGATATCAATCTGAAAGGTTCCTTTCTATGTACACAGCAGTTTATCAAACGGGTATTACTGCAGAAAACAGGCGCTTCGATTGTGTTTTTAAGTTCGATCAGCGGGTTTATTGGTTTCACAAAGTCAGCGCACTACTGTGCAACCAAAGGTGCTGTTCGCCAGCTGAGCAAAGCAATTGCGCTTGAGTTTGGAGCAGAGGGGATTCGTTCCAATGTGATCGCACCAGGAACGATTGAGACACCTATGAACGCCTGGATCATGGATAACCCTAAGATGCATAGACAGTCTGTTGCATCGATTCCCATGGGAAGATTCGGGCAGGCAGAGGAGATTGCATCAGCAGTGTTGTTCTTGATTTCGAATGAAGCGTCTTACTGTAATGGTTCTGAGCTGCTTGTGGATGGCGGACAGATTACGCATTGTTAGACGATATAATGGCAGAATCCCGAACAAAATGTGGAAGATTTTGAAAGAAATAAAGCAGAGTTTATAATGGAGGGTTTTACTATGAAATTAAAAAATAAGGTTGCAGTTGTAACCGGAGCAGGAAGCGGCCTTGGGAGAGCAATTTCCGTGAAGCTGGCAAAAGAAGGATGCAGGGTTGCGATTGCTGATATTTCTCTGAAGAATGCAGAAGAGACTGTACAGGTGATAAAAAATGCCGGCGGGGATGCGGCAGCTTTTGTGGCGGATATTACGAATGAAGAACAGGTGCAGAAACTGTTTGCAGAAGTTGCAGAGACATGGGGGAAGATTGATCTTCTGTACAATAATGCAGGAATCAGCCCGGTGGGAACCATTGAGACGACTTCTTTTGCAGATTTCCAGAAAGTAATTGCCATTGACTTATACAGCATATTCCTGGGAAGCAAATATGTGATTCCATATATGAAGAAAAACCACGGCGGCTGCATCATCAATACAGTCGGGACTTTTGGATTTAAACCAATCCCCAATAAGCTGGGGTATGCGTGTGCAAAAGCAGGTGCCATGAGTGTGACACGTTCCGTTGCCATTGATATGGCAAGAGATAACATCCGCTGCAATGCGATTTGTCCGGGCTTTGTGGACACGCCGCTGAATAAAGATTTTACAGGGGAAGAGAGAGAACAGTTCTTAAAGAACTATCAGCCCATGGAACTGAAGATTAAGGCAGAAGACATCGCGGATACAGCAGTATTCCTGGCGACGGAAGATGCAAAAGCGATCACCGGCCAGGGGATTGTGATCGACGGCGGTACGGAAGCGTGCCTGTACTATTAAGGCCGGATAAGACAAAGGAAAAGCCATGAAGATCAGTGTTGACAGAGTGATTTCCCGCCTGGAAGAGATTTATGAATGCGGCAGACAGGCAGACGGGACACATGCAAGAGTAGCATATTCGCCGGAAGATCAAAGGGGAAGAAAGGTTTTTGCAGATTATTTTGGCAGTCTTGGGATACCGGTCAGACAGGATGAGGCAGGCAATTTGATTGCATACCTTGAAGGGGAAGAGGAGCTTCCGTCCATCTTGATCGGTTCTCACCTGGACACGGTCATAGATGGGGGAAAATATGACGGTGCACTGGGGTGCGTGGCAGGACTGGAAGTAGCAGAAACTCTTAAAAGAGCAGGAAAGAAGCTTCGGCATCCTCTGGAAGTGGTGGTATTTACTGACGAAGAAGGAATCCGCTTTGGTAATGGTATGTTTGGCAGTGCAGCCTTCTGTCAAGTTTCCATGGGAGAACTTTCAGAAGAAGATATGGATATCTACGGCAGGACAAGAGGGGAAGTGCTAAAAGAGTATGGAGTGGTTCTAAAAGACGCCATATGTGCAGAGAGGATGCCGGAAACAGTCCACTGTATGCTGGAACTTCATGTGGAACAGGGTAAGATACTGGAAGATCACCAGAAACCATTGGGAGTAGTGAGTTCCATAGCCGGAGTCAGACGGTATGAAGTCACGCTCACCGGAGAGGCCAACCACTCTGGAAGTACGCAGATGCGCCACAGGAAGGATGCTCTTGTGGGAGCAGCCGGGCTGATCTCGTCGTTGCCTGGGATTGTGAGAGAACATGGTAATGAATTTTCGGTGGCTACTGTGGGATATATTCAGGCCTGGCCCAATGCAGTGAATGTGATTCCAGGTATGTGCAGGTTCCAGCTGGAGATCCGGGACCAGGAAGAATCGGTTATGGACAGGCTGGAAAGTCTGATTCATGACAGGCTGGAGGAAAACTGCAGAAAAGAAGGGCTGGATTTTTCCATGAGGCTGTATGATTCTCACGTTCCCGGAAATATGAACGCGGAGCTTAAGGAGACAATTCAAAGTGTATGCGAGGCAGGTCAGATTGATTATGAAATTCTTCCAAGCGGGGCATTCCATGATTCGCTGCTGCTTTGCGGAAGATTCCCTACAGGAATGATTTTCATACCAAGCATCGGAGGCATCAGCCACAGTCCTATGGAGAAGTCCGGAAGAGAGGATATAGAGAGGGGATGCCAGGTGCTGCTTGATACGGTTTTGAGACTGGATAAGAAAGAAGGACAGATTTCATGAATGCATTTAATTTTACCATGCCTACAAAATTTTATGTCGGATACGGGCAGGTGGAAGTATTAAAAGATATAGCAGGACAATATGGGAAGAAAGCAATGCTCTGTGCGGCAGAAGGAACCATGCGCCAGTTTGGATTTCTGGACCGGGTGGAAGCGCTTCTGCGGGCGGCAGGAGTAGAGGTATCCATGATTGATGATGTGCAGCCGAATCCAAGAGATGTGGATATTGACAGACAGGTGAAGTTTTTCCTGGAAGAGGGATGTGATTTTACCGTGGGCCTGGGTGGCGGAAGTGCCATGGATACGGCAAAAGCGGTAGCTTTCCTGGCTGCGCAGAATGACGGAAGTGTGAGAGATTATCTGGCAGGAGGCTCCAAATCGGAACTGAAAGATGTGAAACAGCCTTATCCGGTGATCTGTATCACAACGACTGCAGGGACAGGTTCAGAGGCGACTAAGTGGTTTGTGGTAACCAATACGTTGAATCATGACAAACCCGGAGTTGGCCATGATCTTCTGATGCCGTCCGTATCCATCGTAGATCCGGAATTTATGATGTCGCTGCCGGCGCAGATTACCCGTTCCTGCGGGATTGATGTACTGTTTCATGCAATGGAAGCCTATATCGCAACCTGTGCCAATCCATTTACCGATGCGCTGGCGATGGAGGCAATGCGTCTGGTAATGAAGTATCTGGGACGGGCTATAGAGAACGGTGCCAATGATCAGGAAGCCAGAGAATATATGGCGTGGGCAAACACCATGGGCGGAATCGTAATCGGAGAAGGCAATTCCGGAACCGTTGCCATCCATGCGCTGGGACACAGCATCGGCGGTCAGACCAATGCACCCCACGGATTTACCATGTGCCCGCTGGCAGTTCCATACATAGAGAGAACCTGGGATGCCGATGAGAAGAAATATGCAGCGCTTACCAGAGTATTCGGATACGGAGATGACAGTATGTCTGAACATGAACTGGCTGCCATGTGTCCGGAGGCAATGAAAGGTGTCCTTCAGAAATTCGGCTGCGATATGACCATGAGAGATCTGGGCGTCACGGAAGATATGATCGGTCCGATGACGGATTCTGTATTCCAGACCATGGGAGGAGTACTGAATAACAGTCTGAAGAAATTTGACAGAGAAGCAGTTATGGAACTGTACCGGGCGGCGCTGTAAGAGATGGAATATCTGATCTGTGCAGGATGGCTTTGGGACGGAGTCTCGCCAAAGCCATATGAAAACCATGCAGTCTGTGTGGAAGAGGGCAGGATAAAAGACATGGGTCCTGCCGGATTTCTGAAAGAGAAATATCCGGATGCTTCCGTCAGAGAAGAACAGAACTGGCTGATACTCCCGGGATATGTGGATGCTCATGACCACGGCAGGGGAATCTCGCCGTTCTGGTTCGGGGCAAAAGATGAAAGCCTTGAGATGTGGATTCCGAATCTGGGACGGGCATCAGCGCCGGTCTATGAAGCGGCGCTGTATGACGGAACGATGCTTGCTTCCTCGGGAGTGACCACTGTGGTGCACTGTCACAATCCGTTTGATATGTCCCGGCTGGAAGAAGAGCTTCTGGATACGGTACGCGGATATAATGATGCAGGGATACGAGTCGTTGTCTGTCCGCCATACACGGACCAGAACAGCCTGATCTACAGTCGCAGGAAAGAGTTTGAGAAAGCGCTCCCGGACAGGCTTCAGAAAGAATTTGGCAGGATGGTGTGTGATACGCCTCTTCCGCTGGATGATTATTTTGATCTGGTGGAAAACCTGAAAAGCAGATTAAGCTCCAGGATAAAACATCATATGGCAGACATCCAGCTTCATCCTGTAGGAGGGCAATGGTGCAGCGACCGTGCACTGCTGGCAATGAAGGAATATGCATGCCGGCAGGGAATGAGAGTTCATATGCATTTGCTGGAGACGAAATACCAGATGTATTATGCCCGGGATACATGGGGGAAAAGCATGGTGGCTCATCTGGATGAGATTGGTTTTCTGGGTCCCTGGCTGTCTTGTGCCCACGGAGTATGGCTGTCGGATGAAGACCTGGAGCGGATGGCCCGTACCGGAACAATTATCGTACATAATCCTTCTTCCAATCTGCGGCTTCGAAGCGGAACGATGCCGCTGCGCAAAGCGCTGGATAAAAACGTGGTCTGCGCCCTTGGCCTGGATGGATGCGGATATGATGACGACCAGGACTATGGCAGAGAACTGCGCACGGCTTTATACAATAATAAACAGACCGGAGTGGATGGAGCTGTCACTTATGAAGAGGTTCTTCGGATGGCGCTGAAAGGCGGACAGCAGGTGACAGGAGGGAAGCTTTCTTCCGGATACCTTCTTCCGGGAGGACTGGCAGATTTTGTCTGCCTGGATTATCAGAAGCTTACGTTCCCTTATGCAGACCCTGAAGTAGAAATACTTTCGATGGTAGTTCAGAAAGGAAACAGAGATCTGGTCACAGCAGTCTATTGCGGCGGACATCCGATCATAGGAGACCGGGAGGACGCCGGGAAAAAGATTGAGACATCCGGAAGGATGCTCAGAAATGCCCTGGATAATATCCGGTCACGAGAAAGCCGGCCGGTAAGCAAAGAATTGCTTGGGGCAATTCACGACTATTATGAAGCGTGGGAAAGGAGGAAGGAATAACATGAAAATAGCGATTATCTCTCCGATTCTGGCGCCGAAAACAGAGGATTACAGAACGGGATACCGGCGCAGAGACTGTGAGAGCATCCCGGCAGAATTTGAATTTCATTATATTGACCAGGGACCGGCAATGATACTGAATGCATATGACGATGCATATGCGGCCCCTGATCTGATCAGGAAGACGGTGGACTGCGAGAGCCGGGGAATGGACGCAGTAGTGATCAACTGCAGTGCGGACACGGCGCTCCGGGCCTGCAGAGAGGCCGTATCCATTCCGGTAATCGGCCCTACGGAAAGCACGATGCTGTATGCTTCTCAGTTTGTGGATCATTTCAGCGTACTGACATTCTCAGAGAGAATCAACAGCCGGTTCGAACGGATCGCCTTCGATCTGGGCGTCAGTCACCGACTGACTTGCGTAAGTTCCGTGGAAATTGCCTTTGAACATCTGAGCGGCGGGGCGACGGACGTGGTGGATGCCCTGTATGAAAAGATTGCCGGAATTGCGGAAAAAACGGGATGTGATGGTTATATCCTGGGCTGTACGGACTTTGAAGATGTGGCCCCAAAGCTTTCAGAGAGACTGAGGCAGCAGAATCTGAATGTGGTGTTGTTTAAGCCCTTTGAAATCTCTGCTTATCAGGCATATATGTCTGTTGCCATGGGACTTAAGACCGGCAAAAACAGTTATCCGACACCACAGGTATACTTTCAGACTTCCAAAGGAGGGAAATGATGGAATATGATTTGATGATCAGCAACGCCAAAATTGTAGGTCCGGATGCGACGCAGGAGGGCTGTATTCTGGTTAAGGACGGCAAAATTGCGGCCGTTTCAAAAGAGCAGGGAGACTTCCGGGCAAAGGAAGTAATTGATGCAGCAGGGAAATATGTTCTTCCCGGTGGAGTGGACGTTCACGTACATTTCAGAGATCCCGGATTGACTTACAAAGAGGATTTCAGTACTGGTTCCATGGCGGCTGCGGCAGGCGGGATTACTACGATATTTGATATGCCGAATGTACAGCCCCCTACTCTGAATGTGGAGAATTTCGAGATTAAAAAGAAAATTGCCGAAGAAAAATCTTATGTAAACTATGGTATCTATGCTTATCTGGTAAATAATCTGGATCAGATTACGCCGCTGATTGAGGCTGGCGTGTGCGGATTCAAATGGGATCTCAGTACTTTTGACTGGGAATTACCCGAGGGATGGTATCTGCCGGATAATAATGAGGCGGCGGATATTTTCCGGGAAATTGCAAAGCACGGATATGTGGTCACCGTACATGCAGAGGATATGGAACTGGTGAAAAACTATACAGAGCATCTGAAAGAGACAGGACGGGACCAGAAGGACTTCCTGGCTCACGTGGAAGCAAGGCCGGATATTGTGGAGTTGTCCGCCCTGCACAGAACGTTTGTTCTATCCGAGGTATCCGGATGCAAAGTACATATTACGCACTTGACTTCCAGAAGAGGCCTGGAGCTGATCAAGGAATATCAGCGCAGAGGAATCCCCGTCACGTCGGATGTGGGTCCATCCTGGTTTACCTTCTGCGCAGAGGATTATGAAAAATACGGCGGCGGTATCCGCGTTATACCTGCAATCCGCTATCAGAATGATACGGATGCATTGTGGGAAGGTCTGGCCTGTGGAGACATCGAAGTGATGGCTACAGATCATGCACCGCATTCCAATGAAGAGAAATTCGAGAGAAGCTGGTGGGATACTCTGCCGGGAACCATCGGCGTTCAGACCAGTCTTCCGATCCTTCTTGACAGAGCAAACAAAGGAGAGATCACGTTAAATCGAATTGTGGATTGCTATGCATCGCAGCCTGCCCGTATCTTTGGCCTGTATCCAAGAAAGGGACTGATTGCCCCCGGAGCAGATGCGGATATTACGATTGTAGATATGGAAAAAGAGTGGACGGTCACTCATGAAGAGATGTACAGCAAGACAAAATATACGCCCTATCATGGGTTCCAGCTGAAAGGAAAACCGGTGACAACGATTGTCATGGGACAGGTAGTCATGCAGGACGGCAAAATTGTAGGACAACCCGGCGCAGGTAAACTGGTCAACCCCAAACAGGATTGGTAGAAACAAAACTTTCAACAGGAGGTGACAACAATGATCATAGACCATCACAACCATGTGTGGGAAGGTGAGTCCACAGGAGGATTTCTGGATGAGGGCATGAGCGTGAAGCAGATACTCACCAGGATGGATGCGGCAGGAGTTGATATGGCAGGGGTTTGTACCGTCGCACAGTCCATGGACAATGATTATGTAGTAAAGGCACAGAGAGAGCATCCGGATCGTCTGTTTGGATTTTGTATGGTCAATCCAAGGGATGCTGCGGCAAAAGATACTCTGCGCAGATATCTGGATGAAGGTTTAAAAGGACTGAAGCTGCACCCAAGGCTTCACGGATATCAGCTGGGCGATCATACACTTATGGACCCTCTGATGGAAGTCTGCAGAGAGTATCAGGTGCCAATGTTTGCTCATGGCGGTTCAGAGGAAAATGACCATCCGTTTTATTTTGAGGAACTTGCCAGAGCGTTTCCGGATGTGACCGTGATTCTGGGACATATGTGCGCCCTGAACTACTGTGACGACGCCATTATGGTTGCGTGCAGAAACGATAATATTTATCTGGATACTTCAACGGCGGAGCTTTTTTCTGTAAAGGCGGCCATTAAAAAGGCAGGGGCAGACAAGATTGTCATGAGTACTGACTGGCCCGGCAACGATTTCCGGATGGAGCTTTTAAAGGTGGAACTGGCAGCGGAAGGCGATCTGGATACCTATCATAAGATCACCGGCGAAAATATGAAGAAAATAATGAAATTCTAGGAGGATGAAAAAATGGAACAGAAACTGATTGTCATGCTTACAAACAATGATGAGACTGTTAAAGATGCGAAGGAGTGCTTCCTGGCATGCAAAGACCTGGGTGTAAAAGAGTGGGGCTTCAAGGATGTGGGACTTCCGAAGGACGAGATGATTGACCTGGTTAAGACCATGAAGGCTGCTGGAGCCGTCACTAACCTGGAGGTGGTTTCCCTTTCGGAAGAAGAAGGTCTTGCAGGAGCGAAGATCGCTGTGGAGTCTGGTTTCGACGTACTGATGGGAACTGTATATTATGATTCCATCCGGGATTACCTGAAGGGTACAGGAGTAAAATATTATCCGTTCTGCGGTAAAGTATATGGACATCCTTCGATTCTGGACGGGACGCCGGAAGAAGTGGTAGCGCATGCAAAAGAACTGGAAGCCAAAGGCGTAGACGGGATCGACCTGCTCTCCTATCGTTATACAGGAGATGCAATTCAGCTTCTGGCTAAGGTGGTAAAAGCAGTAAAGATTCCTGTTATTTCTGCAGGAAGTATTGACAGCTTCAAGAGAATTGATGAAGTGGCAGGTACAGGTGCGGCAGGTATGACCATGGGTTCCGCATTGTTTGTGAAGAAATTCAAAGACGGCACATTCAAAGAAAATCTGGAAGTCGTCTGGGACTATATGAAATAAAAACACCACAAGGACCAAAGCAAAACTAAAAAACAGCATCGGACCGGCCAGCACCCAGATGTATGAGTGGACGCGGAAGCGGCCACGAATGCATCTCCCCCCCCGGGAGCTGGAAGAGGAGATGCGGAACTTCTGGAGTTATATGAAAATATTGCAAGGCCGAAGCAGAACTAAAAAACAGCATCGGATCGGCCAGCACCCAGATGTATGAGTGGACGCGGAAGCGTTCACGAATGCATCTCCCCCCGGGAGCTGGAAGAGGAGATGTGGAACTTCTAATAGGAGGAACAAAAAATTATGAGTGTAGTTGCAAAGAACCCCGGCATGAAATTAGTGGAAGGAAATCACCTGAGCATTACCAGGGCAAGTGTATCCCCGTTTTCTGCGAATCTACTTCCGAAGGCATTCGTTCTGGACAGTTTTCTGCCGGAATGGGAAGCGACCAAAGCATATATCTATGCTACGCCGGCCATCGGAGCCAAATTTCTGGAGTGTAAGCTGGCTATCCGTCAGGGCGGAGGAAGCAAAGAGCGTATTGTCAACGGGTATGAGAACTTTATGTATATCATTCGCGGAGAGGCGGAAGTCATCATATCCGGCAAGACTTATACCATGGAGAAGGAAGGATACTTCTGGCTGCCGCCGATGGTGGATTTTGAAGTAAAGAATAAAAAGGAAGCAGATCTGGAGATTTTGTGGGTGAGAAAACAGTATGAAGAAACCAAATTCTATTCCATACCCGATATGATTGTCTCCAGTGTACTGGATATTGAACCAATTCACAGCCCGGCAGAGGAAGAGCAGCAGTGCCTGCCATTTGAGAAAAACTTTGGTTTTGATATGGCGATGAATATGCTGACCTTCCATCCCGGCGTTACGTTCCCATTTACGGAGACGCATGTGTTTGAACATGGTGGATATTTCCTGGATGGACGTGGCAATTTCTGGATCAATGGAGTAAATTATGAGGTTCATGAGGATGACTTCTGTTATATGGCTCCATTTGCACCTCATTATGTAGTTTCTTATGGTCCGGAACCTCTGCGTTACCTGTTATATAAAAACGTAAACAGAGATTTCTCTCTGTAAGGCAATATAAGGAGTGGAGAACATATGGAGGCTGACAGAGTTTTTCTTGCGGTAGATCAGGGATCTTCCGGCACCATGACGGCACTGTTTAACGAAAAACTGGAGATGATAGACTGGGTTGATATTCCGGTGAAAGTTCAAACACCCCGGTATGGATGGGTGGAGCATGATCCATGGGAACTGTTGGAATCTGTGAAAAGCGGCGCACAGCAGCTGTTGGCCCGGCATCCGGAATATCTGGAGAAACTGGAAGGAATCGGACTGGCCAATCAGGGAGAATCTTTCCTTCTGTGGAACCGGGAGACAAAAGAGCCGGTGACACCGGTGATCAGCTGGCAGGACAGCAGGAGTGAGCAGTTTGGCAGTAAGCTTCAGGAGGACGGATATGATTCCTGGTTTCATCAGAAGACGGGACTGCATCTGTCCAGTGAGTGGCCGGCTTTGAAGGTGTATGAAATGCGCAGAGAGGATCCAAAGCTGGATCTGCTCTGTCAGTCGGGAAATGTGATCTTCGGACAGCTGGATGCATGGTTTATCTATGCACTGAGCGGCGGAAAGCAGCTTGCTTCCGATCATGGGACGGCCTGCAGGACTGGATTTTACCATCTGCGTCAGGGAAACTGGGATCCGGAACTTTTAAAATTTTTCCATGGAGAAGATCTGCTATGGCCCAGGCTTCTGGATAATGTGTGCCATCTGGAGGGAATGGACCTGGGGATCGGCAGGGAGATTCCGTGGATTGCGGGCGGGTTGGACCAATCGGTGACGCTGATCGGCCAGCGGTGTATCAGACCCCATACAGCCAAAATAACTTATGGTACCTGCTGTGCCTGCTGGATGAACCTGGGAAGGGAGATTCTTCTGGATGACCGGCTTACCACCAGTGTGGCATGGAAACTGGGAGAAGAGTGGACTTATGCGCTGGCGGCGGAAGGTGGAGCTTCCGGCAGTATCATTACCTGGCTTCAGGATCGCTTTTCGGGAGGGTGGCCTCTGGAAGAACTTTCCGATATTGCCTGTAAATACGACGATCAGCCGTCGCTGGTGTTTGTCCCTGCATTCCAGGGGCTGTCAGCTCCTTACTGGAAGGAAGCCCGGGGAACCCTGTTCGGCATAACAACCGGAACCAGACCGGAGCACCTTCTGCGGGCAGGGCTGGATGCAATTACATATACAATCAAGGACATGATAGACTGCATGCCGGAGTTTGAACGCCTTGTAGTGGATGGAGGAATGACAGCAAATGATTATCTGCTGAAAAAACAGGCAGATGTACTTGGGAAATCCATTAGGAAGGCAGAAGAAAAAGAGGGTACACTCATGGGAATCGCATACCTGTGCGCGCTGAGTACAGGGATTTTGCCGGGGCTCCACGCCCTGGACATGACAGAAGGGGAAGAGATCCGTCCAGACAGGAAAGACGACGGACAAGGGTACAAAACCTGGAAAAGATCCGTGCAGGCAGTGATTGATTATTATAATGACAAAATTTGAAAGGAGACATTTCTATGGGAAGACTGGAAAAATGTGCCGAGCTGCAGGCAAGGGCACAAAAAAGCATCCCCCTGGGTGTGAATTCGAACGGACGTTTCTGGGGGAAGGGAATTACTCCATATTTTAAAAAAGGTAAAGGCTCCTGTGTATGGGATGTGGACGGGAACAAGTATGTGGATTACCGTCTGGCGTTTGGACCTGTAATCCTGGGATATGCATATGATGAGGTGGACAATCAGGTTATTGAGACCATTAAAAACGGGGTAACTCCGGGGATTACTTCCGAACTGGAAGTTGAGGTGGCGGAGCGCATCATCGAGATGTGTCCGGCTACGGAGATGGTACGTCTGGTCAATACCGGTTCCGATGCGACGCAGCATTCCCTGAGAGTTGCCAGGGCATACACCGGAAAGGATAAAATCATTAAATTTGAAGGCGGCTATCATGGTTCTTATGATTATATGCTGTTCTCTACCTATGCACCGCCTTCAGTCTACGGAAACCGGAGAAGTCCGATCTCCGTGGCAGCAAGCTCAGGAATACCGGCTGCACTGAATGACCTGATCATAACCCTTCCGTTTAATGACCTGGAGCTTCTGGAAGCTACATTTAAAAGATATGGACATGAAGTGGCAGCTGTGATTACAGAACCGATGCTGGGTAATTTTGGTTCTGCAGATCCGGTCCCCGGATTTATGGACGGCCTGAGAAGTCTTTGCGACAAGTACGGAGTTCTGTGGATTCTGGATGAAGTGAAAACTGGTTTCCGGATTGCAAGAGGCGGAGCTCAGGAGAAATATGGTTATAAGCCGGATCTTACCACTTATGCAAAGTCCCTTGGAAACGGTTATCCGGTTGCGGCCTACGGCGGGAAAAAAGAAATCATGAGTATTGTAGGCCAGGGCGTTACCCAGGGAGGTACCTATGCAGGAAATGCAGTGGCAGCAGCAGGCGCCAAAGCGACTCTGGACATCATGAAGAGAGAAAAAGTTCATGAACATATAGATGCTGTGGGTACAAAGCTGCAAAAAGGCATGAAGGAAATCTTTGATGAGGCAGGTCTTCCATGTCTGATCAGTTCTCTGCCTTCTATCTTTACCATCAGTTTCGGAATTGAACGCAATCTGGATGCAAGAGACTGGTGTAAAGCAGATGGGAAACTGTATAAGAAAATAGCAGAGAAAGCATTTGAGAAAGGGGTTCTGATTGACGAAGACCCGAGAGAGCCTTTCTGCCTGTCCTATTCTCATACAGACGCAGATATTGATTTTACACTTGAAGTGATTCGGGATGCAGTGAAACATATTTAATATCAAAAGGAAGGGAAAGATCATTATGAATGCAATAGAAGCGATCATGACAAGAAAAAGCGTGCGTTCCTTTAAAGAACAGAAAGTGACTGACGAACAGCTGGAACAGATTATTCTGGCAGGGACAAGAGCGCCTTCCGGTATGGCCAATGAGCCATGGAGATTTGCAATTGTCAAAGAGGATAATGTGAAAAGCAGGATTGCAAAGCTGACAAAGCATACAAAAGTGCTGGAGAGTGCAGATGCTCTGATCTGTCTTTTTATGGATACGGAAGTAGGCTATGATGTGGTGAAAGATGCCAACACCATGGGTGCCTGTGCAGAGAATATGCTGCTGGCTGCTCATGCCATGGGTCTGGGAGCAGTCTGGATTGCAGAAATCCGCAAAAATAAAGAACAGGTGGCAATTGAATGCAGCGTAGATCCGGAACGGTACGATATGATGGTGGTTATGCCGGTGGGATACAGCGATGAATCGCCGGAACCAACCCCAAGAAAGCGGACACTGGATGAAGTGATTATTTCAAGAAAATAGGGTGAGATATGGAGAAAATAAAGATTGGTATTATAGGAGGCGGAATTGCAGGGACTGCGTTGGGATATTACCTGAGTCTGTATGATAATGCTGAGATCAGTATCTTTGAGAAAGACCGTGTTGGCTGTGGTTCCACAGCAAAATCAGCCGGGACGGTATGCCTGTTTGATGATTCCTTAAGCAACCGTTACTGGGATGTGCGTCTGTATGGATTTGAAACTTACCTGAAAATGGAACAGGAAGAAAAAGGTTCTGCAGGATTTGACAAGACAGGGACTCTGGTGGTGGCTACAACTCCGGAAGTGGAGAAAGTAATCAAGACAGGAATTGCATTGGCAAAAGCTGCCGGATATGAAGGAGAATATATCACGGATAAAGAACGGATCAAGCAGATCCTTCCGGATATCAGTACGGAACATATTCTGGGTGCCGGCTATACAAAAGACGACGGATATTTTGACGGAACCATGATATCCAATACATTTGCCCAAAAATTTAAGCAAAACGGCGGGAAGATCCATACCATGACGAAGGTGGTAAAGATCTTAAAAGAAGGAAATAAGGCAACCGGACTCGAGACAGCTGACGGGGCCTGGCATATGTTTGACTATGTGGTAGACTGTACCGGACCCTGGAGCCGGATGACTGGAGAGATGGCTGACGTGAACGAACCTGTATGGCACACGAAGGCGGAAGCCTTTTTCCTGAGCCCTCCGGGCAAGAAACTGAACTACACATTTCCTGTATTGAAGTATCCTGCGTTTTATGCGCTGCGGGCAGGCGATAACATTTTTATCTGTAAGGCACATCTGTCTATGGACCTGAATGATCCGATGCATGCAGGAAACTGGAATCCTGATGAGATTCCGGCTACAGGCGGGACAGACGATTACTTTATTGAATTTCTTTATGAACAGCTGGAAGCTACAGTTCCGGGGATTGTGGACAGCGGCCTGGTATCTTCCTGGCTTTCCTACCGGGCGGAGACAAAAGACTTTCTTCCGATCCTGGGCGAGACACCATTAGAAGGGTATCTGGTGGCGTCAGGCTATGGCGGAAACGGAGTCATTGAGGCGCCTGCAGCCAGCAGGGATCTGGCCAAATTTATCATGACCGGAGAGAAGACGCCGCTTCTGGAAGACTGGGCGTTTATGAGGCTGGCCAAAGAAGCATAAGGAAAAAGACAAGATCACAGGATGGGAGGAAACAATGCGGATTGTAGTATGTATAAAACAAGTACCGTCTTCTGGTGATGTTACCGTGGACCCGGTTACTCATAACCTGGTTCGTGAGAAAGCGGGAAGTATGCTGAACCCGTCGGACTATAATGCCATTGAGGCGGCGCTCCTTCTGAGGGAACAGTTGTCTGAAAGTGGGTCGGACTGTAAGGTCGCGGCGGTCACCATGGGTCCTCCGGATGCACAGGAGGTTCTGCGGACAGCACTGGCCATGGGAGCAGATGAGGCATGCCTGCTTACGGACAGACAGTTTGCCGGGGGCGATACAATTGCAACGGCAACGGTGCTGGCAGCAGGGATTGAAAAATACGGAGCTTATGACCTGATTATTGCAGGTGCAGAATCCAGTGATGGAGCTACCGGGCAGGTGGGGCCCATGGTTGCGGAACGACTTTCCATACCTCATATCGCCATGGTACAGGAAATGGAAGCAGCGGCGGACAGCCTGATTGCTGTAAAGAAAATGAATGGAACCAGGATAAAGCTCAAAGCTTCCATGCCGGCGCTTGTTACGGTCAGGTACGGTGCTAATGAACCAAGACTTGCCACTCTGCGTTCCAGGATGGCAGCCAAGAAAAAGCCAATTGTCACTCATACGAATGAGGAACTTGGTCTGCCGCGTTCTGCCATTGGTGCAGAAGGTTCTCCGACTGTGGTTACAGAGTGTTTCCGTCCAAAGATTGTGAATACCTGTGAATTTATGACAGGAAGTCCGAAGGAAATTGCCCGCCAGATGCTGGCGCTGATTGAAAAAGAAAGGGGAAACAGTTGATGGCGCGGGGAATATGTATTTTTGCAGAGCACTGGAACGGTGAGATCAGTCCTGCTGTCTTTGAACTGCTGACAGCTGCCAAAGAGCTGAAAGAACAGCTGGGGGAACCGATTCAGATCATGCTGGCATCTGCATCTTGTGATACACTGATCCAACAAATGAGCGGTATGCCGGTGGATGAGATCTATGCAGCAAAACTGGAAAAAGACATCTGTTTTCAGGAAGATGTACTGGCTAAGGTATATGCACAAATGTTGGAAAAGATTCAGCCAGGCTGTGTTCTGATACCGGCAGATGACATGGGACGTTCCCTGTTTCCGAGAGTTGCGTACCGGCTTTCGGCGGGGCTGACGGCAGACTGTACAGAGCTGAAAGCAGCAAGAAGAGAAGACGGTACGTTTTATATCCGCCAGATCAAACCTTCTTTTGAAGAGAATACGAAGGTATGCATTTGCTGTAAAGAAAACCGCTATCCGCAGATGATGACGGTCCGGGAAGGGATATATGAGGCATGTGAAGCGTCCGAAGGGCAGAAGCGGCCAGAAGTCCGGTATATGGATGTGGAAGCGTCCGGAAAATCGGGGATTGAACTTTTGGAAATGCTGCCGTTAGAGGAAAGCACAGGAAGCCTGCAGTCGGCGGAAGTGGTCGTGGTTGGCGGAAGGGGAACCCTTGAGAAGGACAACTTCCAGCTGATGGAGCAATTTGCGGAAAAACTGGGAGCCGCAATCGGAGGTACCAGACCATTAATGGATATGGGAAAGATTCCGTTCGATCATCAGATTGGCCAGACTGGATGTACAATCAGACCGCAGATTTGCATTTCTTTTGGTGCTTCCGGTGCAATCCAGCATACAGAGGGGATAAAAAATACCAGATTGTTTCTGGCTGTTAATAAGGCAGAAGATGCGCCTGTATTTCAGGTGGCTGATTATGGAGCGGTAATGGATATGAATCCTGTCCTTACCTGCCTTCTGGAAGAATGGAATGAAACGGGTAAGTAGAGTGGAATAAGAGAAAGGTGGTGTCAGCATTGGAGATGGAATATGACCTGCTGGTGCTGGGAGCCGGGCCGGGAGGCTATGTGGCTGCGATCCGCGGGGCGCAGCTTGGGCTTAAGACAGCAGTAATGGAGAAAAAAAATATAGGGGGTGTATGCCTGAATACAGGCTGCATTCCTTCAAAGAGTCTGATCTCAAGCGCATCTGTATTTTCAGAAGTAAAACGTCTGGAAGGGATGGGTGTGAAGACGGACTTGTCAGGATTTGACTACGGGAAAGTACATGGGCAGTCCAGAGAAACAGCAGCTACATTGTCCAAAGGAGTGCAGTATCTTCTGGAGAAAAACGGTGTGACATTAATAAAAGAAGAAGGGAAGCTTTCGGGAACCCATGAAGTTACTACCAGTTCAGGAAGGAAGATCCAGGCGTGCAACATTATGATTGCCACCGGTTCCCGCCCCAGGACGATACCAGGGCTGGAATATGACCATACAAATGTCTGTTCTTCGGAAGACATGATTCTGTGTGAGGTGCTTCCCCAAAGCCTCTGCATCATCGGGGGCGGCGCCATCGGATGTGAATTTGCCTATATCATGAATGCATTCGGAGTGACGGTGACGCTGGTGGAGATGACAGATCATCTGCTTCCCAATGAGGACGGCGAGGTGGCGAAAGTACTGGCTTCTTCCTTTAAGAAAAAGGGGATTTCCGTACAGCTGCAGTCAAAAGCAGAGATTGAATCCAACACGCCGGACGGCGTAACGGTCAAAATCACGAATGCAAAAGGCAAAGAAAAACAGCTGCAGACAGAGAAAGTTCTGGTGGTAACCGGGCGTATGCCGAATACGGAGGGAATTGGCCTGGAAGAACTGGGTATTGTAACAGACCGCGGTTTTATCATGGTGAACGAGAACTACCAGACGAATGTTCCGTCCGTGTATGCGATTGGAGATGTGATTCCCGGAGCGATGCTGGCGCATGCAGCCTCAAAAGAGGGTGAATATGCCAGCGAGTTTATAGCGGGCAGGGCAGAGCATAAGAAAGAACTTGATTCTTTCGTACCTGGATGTGTGTACTGCGAGCCGCAAGTGGCCGGGTTCGGAGAAACACAGGAGAGTGCAAAAGCTGTGGATGAGGATGCAAAAGCATTTAAATTTTCATTCCGCGGCATAGGAAAAGCGGTTGCGATCAATAAAAGCGAAGGCTTTGTTAAAATTATAACGGACTCTAGGGGCAAGATTCTTGGCGCCCATATTATTGGAGAAGGAGCTACGGAGATGATTCATGAGCTGGCACTTGCAGCATGGAAAGGTATCCATGTGCAGGACGTCGCAGATATGATTCATGCACATCCAACCTTGTCAGAAGGAATTATGGAATGTGCCAGGGGGTTTGACAACAAGGTAATTCATGGATAAATATTCTCAGCAGAGCAGGGATACACTTCGTAAAGAGGGGTATCCTTGTTCTGTTTTTTGTTTGGACAAAAAGTCCTTTATATTGCTGCGATGATATAAAGAATTGTGCAGATAGACGAAGTTTTTCCTAACAGCTAGGAAACAGCTTTGCCTGTTTTGTGATTCTGTTTGGGATATGATAAAATCATCATAGTAGAAAAAGGAGAAAAGATTATGGCAAGGCTGGGTTTTTCGATCTATCCGGAGCATTCCACCCCGGAACAGGACGTGGCTTATATCCGCATGGCGGGAAAGTATGGGTTTGAACGTATATTTACCTGTCTTTTGAGCGTGGGGGACCGTACGAAGGAGGAAGTGATCCGCGATTTTCGAATCCGTATTGATGCAGCCCATGAAGAGGGGATGGAGGTGATGCTGGATGTCAGTCCGGCCGTATTTGAGAGGCTGGGGATCTCTTACGATCAGCTGGATGCTTTTGTGGAAATGCATGCAGACGGGATCCGTCTGGATGAGGGGTTTAACGGAGCGCAGACCAGTGCCATGACCTATAACCGGCAGGGGCTCAAAATTGAACTGAACGCCAGCACGGAGATGGGATTTATAGAGAATGTCATGACGCATCATCCGGACCGGAAGAAGATCGTGGCATGTCACAATTTCTATCCTCAGAAATATACGGGACTTGGGCTTACGCATTTTAACCGCTGCAATGAATTCATGAAAAAGCACAGCCTGACGGTGGCGGCATTTGTGTCCAGCAATGCAGAAGGGGCATACGGACCCTGGCCAGTCAATGAGGGCCTTTGCACGCTGGAGATGCACCGGGGGCTGCCGCTGGACTTCCAGGTGCGGCATCTCTTTGCCCTTGGAAATGTGGATGATATTCTGATTGCCAATGCATATGCGACGGAGGAAGAGCTGAAAGCGTGTGCGGGCGTCAACCCGTCGGTATTGACCTTTGGGCTTCTTCTGGAAAAGGAACTGACGAAAACAGAACAGGCGGTCCTTGACTTTTCAAAGGGACATGTGGTAAGAGGAGATATGAGTGAATATATGCTCCGCTCCACCTGGCCAAGGGTGACTTTTGCAGAGAAATCCATTCCGGCACAAAATACCAGGGATCTGGTGCGGGGAGATGTGGTGATCCTGAATGACGGATATTCCAGATACAAAGGAGAACTGCATATTGTATTAAAGGATATGCCGAATGACGGGCGGAAGAATGTGATTGGCCGCCTGCCGGAGTATGAGCGCATCCTTCTGGATTATGCGGACCCGTGGAAACCGTTTGCATTTACTGTCTGCGGATGATCACCAGAGGAAAATACTGCAGGAGGGAGCTATGCTGAACAGAAGACAGGAGCAGCTGATCAAACTTTTGACAGAGAAAAAGGAATGGATGACCAGTCGGGAACTGGCAGGGTATTTTCGTGTGACGGACCGTACGATCCGTTCCGATGTGGATGCTGTGAACCGGCAGGGGGACCATCCTCTGGTTGAGTCCAATGTGCGCAAAGGCTATCGGGCACTTCCGGTCGCCGGACAGGAGCCGAAGCCGGCGCAGAATCAGGGAATGCCCCAGACGCCGGGGACCCGCTGCATCTATATCATACAGAAGCTTCTTCTGGAAAACCGGGAATTGAATCTGACAGAGCTGCAGGGGCAGATTTATGTCAGTGATTCTTCCATTCAGAATGATCTGAAACGGATCCGCAGGATGATTGAACCTTATCCGGGTCTTAGGCTGGTGCGCAGCCGGGAGTGCATCTCCCTTCAGGGGGATGAGATCAGCAAAAGGAGATTTTACCGGGAACTTCTGGTGGCGGAGGTTCAGGAAAATTTTCTGAATCTGAATCGTCTGGCGCACCTCTACCGGCATTTTGACCTGATTGAAGTGAAGGATATCTTTGTAAAGGTACTGGAGGAATATGACTACTCCATCCATGAATCTCTGTTTTCCATGCTGATCCTTCATGCGGGCACCAGCATCGAGCGTATCCGGACCTGTCATTATATTCAGCCGGAAGAAGAACAGCAGGGGCTGAAGGATACCATTGAATACCAGATCTCCCGGACTTTTTTTGAACGGATTTCCGGCCGCCTCCATCTGGAGATCCAGGAGGGAGAGATCAGTATGTTCGCCCTTGTGATCATGGGGCGCCGGGCATCCAACTATGCCAGTGATCACATTCGTCTGGGTGACCGTTGGCTGAACATTCGCCGGCTTATGGAAGAGGCGCTGGCAAGGCTGAAAGAAGTATTCGGTGTGGACTTTGCAGGAGATGAGGATCTGGCGGCAGGTCTGAAGATTCATCTGCACGGTCTGGTGGAACGGGTGAAAAATCAGGTGGTTCTGGAAGATATTTTTCTGGAGGAAATCAAACAGAAATATCCGCTGGTGTTTGAGATGGGCGTCTGCATTGTGAGTTATCTGGAGGAACAGCTTCAGACCCGGATCGGAGATATGGAGAGCGGGTTCATCGCCCTGCATCTGGGAGCGGCCAGCGAACGGATGAATTCGGTCAGGAAGCACCGGGCAGTGATGATTATGCCTCACAATCAGGTCTTTTCCGGAATGTGCGAGAAGCGGATTCTGGAGCTTTACCGGGAACGGATGGAAATTGTTCGGAAGTGTTCTTATTTTGAGGAAGAAGAGATCCGGCTTCTGGATCCGGATCTGGTGCTGACCACTTTTCCCATTGAACATCGGCTGGACATTCCGACGGTATCCATCAGCCTTTTTGTGGATCCGGAGACGGAGGCGAATATTTTGCAGGCGCTGAACCGACTGGACAAGAAACGGTTCCGGCTGGAATTTACTTCACATATGGGACATCTGATCCGAAAGGAACATTATTATCCGGACTTGAATGCCCGGACGCCCAAGGAGGTGATCCGCTGTCTCTGCCGGGGGCTTGAGAAGGAAGGGATTGTGGATGAGCATTTTCAGGATATCGTACTGGAGCGGGAGCGCATGACGCCCACCTCCTTTGCCAATGCCCTTGCCATTCCCCATGCTTTTCGGGCCTATGCAAGCCGTTCCACCATTGCGGTGGCACAGCTGCAGAATCCGGTCCAGTGGGGAGCTTTTGAGGTGCGGCTGGTCATGCTTTTTGCCATCAATGAGGGAGACCAGAGGATGATCAAGATCTTTTTTGACTGGGTATCGGATATTGTCAGCCGTCCGGAGGAACTGGCAAAGCTGACGGAGCGCTGCTCCTATGAGGAATTTACGGAACGGGTTATGGAATGAACAGGCGGGCTGCCGGATAAGATATCACGGCAGCCCGTTTTTCAGCGCCCATTTCTACAGACTGCCAAGCGCTCGCCGGTACCCGGCCGCCTTGATCAGACGTCCTCCAGCAGTCCATATTCCCGGTACAGTCTCATCCGGGCAGTCCGGTCCGATATAGCGAGATGGACGTCCTCCTGCCGGTGATCTGCGAGCAGGCGGTTCAGGAGTTCAGACAGAAGCGCTTCCCCTTCCATGCGGCCTTCTTCTCTTCCGATTTCCCGTTCTTCTCTCCGAATATATTCCATGGTTTTCTGTTCGTCATATTCTGCAAGCAACATTTCAAGCACCTCCGTCCGGCATCTTGCCAGCAGGTCCGACAGGATTCCCTGCCTTTCACAGGTATCCATGGCGCACTGGACAGCCCCGTGGATCTGCATCCCGTCTTTCAGATTGTTTCTGACGCATTCAATAAATTCTGCATATTCCCAAAGTCTCCGGCACCGCTCCATCAGTTCCCGGTTGTGTCCCTGGTTGATGTTCAGCACTCGGACCCGGCATTCTACGGCCGGAGTGCAGTTCTGATCCGGAAGCAGAAAAGCTTCTGAAAGACAAAGTACGGTTTCGTCAGGCTCTTCTGCATTTCCATTATAGAATACTACATAATTGGGAAAGGGAAGGGGGATCTGACGGACTCCGTACAGATCGTAGCCGTTTTCTTTTACCCAAGTTTGATAGAGAGCTGCAAAGTAGATCAGGCCCCGAAGGGGCATATTCCGGCACATGGTGCTCTGATGTTCATACAGATTCAGAGCATCACCAACGATAAAAGAGATATCATTCTTTAATCCGAGAAATACTGCATCTTCCAGGGTTGTGACCGTAAGCGCTTCCGGATCTTTGTAGGCGGTTTTGTTAAGTGCGTTGTACAGATCCAGAAGATCCCTTCGGTCCTGAAAGGCGAGACGGAACAGGCGGTCTTTGTGGTTTCGGTTGACAGGCTGCGTTTTTGCCCGGGATTTTCTGCGGTTTCTTCGTTTTTTCATCGGTTTCTCCTTTATTATACCTGTTTTTGCGTATGTCTGACAAGGGGGGACTGTACTTGAGTTTCCGCAGTTCTATCCACAGAACTCCCAATCAGCCTTGCTGATTATGCACAACTTTCAAAAAATGCCC